>Ga0157363_1006215_pt1 | contig 11203 bp, 8 predicted proteins | sample AttsexASBM1_FD_111477 | JGI IMG/M metagenome (GOLD analysis project Ga0157363, IMG submission 111477) | Fungus gardens microbial communities from leaf cutter ant in Ribeirão Preto, State of São Paulo, Brazil - Atta sexdens ASBM1 | ecosystem: Host-associated > Fungi > Mycelium > Unclassified ...
AATTGAATCCAATTAATCCAACAAAAAGTATTCGCTAGTTAAAATACGTATTCGGATAGAAAAAAATTTCAATCTATTTTAATCCATTCTCGTTTGCTAGAAACTTCTACTAGAGGAATTCTAATTATGACTGGCTCCTATTGGCTGAATTTTAGGATTTTAGGATTAATATTAAAGCATAAATCAAGCATAAATATTTTTCATAAACAATAATGATATCACATACTTGATGACGATCGATGCACCTGTTGCATTTCTCGCTCCACTCCAAATCTGCAGATGAGAAATGCTGATACCAAGATCTTCCAAAACTGCGGAACTTCAAAACGTCAAAAAATCGTCTGTCGTCAATTAAATTGTCTTTGCGTTAATGCAACATACGCGACGTTACGAAGATGGCGCGGAATCATTCCGAAATTCACTACCGATCGCGGCAATGAGTATATGGTAATAAAGTATGTACTAACAAATACATTCAAGAAAGAGAAAGATCCTTGACAATCTCCCATGCACGAGATACGCTTCTCGAATATTCTAAATGATATAAAATTGTAAGGAATATAGAACAACTCTAGCACAGAATCTTCAGTTCGTGGCGCGTTCTATGAGCGATGGCGAAATCTATTGAAATCACGAGAATCGCAATCTCGAGACTATCGATAATCGCGACTGTGGCGCCGCCGGTGAAAAAGAATATAGTTCATTTCAGTTGGCTTCCACTTGAGCCGCAAGCTACAAATTATTTGAATTGGTTTTTGGACTGTTTCAGATATTTGTTTCTCTTGGTTATTATAATAATAGAGATAATCGTGTAAATATGGATACCGATAAAAATACCATGCTCGCAGTTTTGCAGCTTTTGAAGAAGTACAATTTTAAGGTAAGTTAGAAAATGTTCTTTCTCCAAATCCTAACCTGCATTCGGTTATTGAAAAATTTAATAAATAGATCTTTTTACTCACATGCATAATTAAAAACAAATAGCTACGTATTTTTGTTATTTTGTGTTTTTAGGGAACTGAGGAATTATTTAGAAAAGAAGCTAATCTTACTGATATTTCGATTGATGATTCTCAACAATCTGATTCTGATGTGACCAGTGTCCTTTCTGCTTATAAAAGCGAAGGTGATCCTGCACAATATGAGAAAGCATATAGCGAATTGAAAAAGTTTGTGGAAGGAGCCTTAGATATTTATAAGGTAAGCCAAAGTTATCATTAATACATATGCGAAAGTATTTTATATTACATCATAAATATTACAACATAAATATGTAGCTTTGTATCATATCTGTTCAAAACTTGACTTGTTCATAAGCTACATGTTTCTTCCTTTCCATCGTCTTTTCGTACAAGAAAATAAAGAATAGATCCTAAAGTAGCCAGTTACTGTAGAGCTTTAGTGTCTAGTCTTTCTGTATAGTCAGTGTATGATCAATTTAAACTTCTGTTTCTTTTTTAATTTTTGTTCTGTCTTCTCTCTGCTCAATAAGATAATGAAGGAAAGGGAGGAAGTATTTACAAATTAAATTTTATATAAGTCTGCTTATATATTGTTTCATATAATAATTTATTATATAAAGCAATGCTTTATATTTATTAAATCTCCTATTGCCTGGACAATGTGTAATTGTATACCTTTCATTAGCAATCTGTGTTTTTGAACTTATTGTTAGTGCAAATTTTTATATTGTTCTAGAGTGTATAAAAATTTCAAGAAATTCTTGTGTATTTGTGAAAGCTTTAACAAGTTTTTTCCTATTAGAAATCGAGTTGTGTTTTACTTATTTTTTATAGATTTAAAATTACCTATCAGAATTCACAATCAAAAAATTGATTGCATTTTGAAAGTCTTATATTAATGGCAGAAGATTAGTATAAGATATAATAATAGCATTAATATGAACTTGTATTGTACAAGATTATATTATATTCTATACAAGATTATATATAATGATAGCATGAGTTGGGAACCATATTATATCCAGTTTTGGTGCACATGTATTTGGAATTGGTTTATAATAATCATTCTCAAGAAGCAAAACAACTCATGGAAAAGTTCAGTGGAAACTTACAAGAGTATTATCAGGATGACTTGAAAAGATTATCCAACGTAACAAAACGGGAACAAATGGCAGGGAATGAATTAACCGACACTTTTAAGTAAGCATAGAAGCGAGCAATATATGATGAATATTATTCAGACCTAAGAATAATTTAAACCTAAGTATCATTTGATATCTGTACTTACAGATCTAATCAGTTTATAATCAGAATGTCGAGGGATACTCTTTCGATACTAAAACGACATTTGCAAGAAAAGAAACATAGCGTTTTATTAAATATCATACAGGAGCATCTTTACTTTGATATGTATGAAGGTGTTGCTCGTAATAAACAACAGATAGAAGCAACATCTGGAGCTATGGTAGGAGAGGCTACCAGACAAGGTAATAAAATTTCTTTATTTGTAACAAGAGAATTATTTCTTATTTTTATATAAAAATGCTTTATATAAAAAAAAATGTTTATTAACAAATTATTAAAATGTAGATAACAAGGTCAAAGTCTATTATGGACTTTTAAAGGAACCTGATATTCAATGTATGGAGCCAAATAAAGAAGAGGAAGATGATAAAGAAGGTACAGATGGTGATAAACCAAAAAAGAAAAAGGCTAAGAAAGATCCCTTATTTTCAAAGAAGACGAAATCTGATCCGAATGCACCAGCTGTGGGCAGAATGCCGTTACCCAATCTGTAAGATAAATATGTCTTGCTAAATTCTTTAATGATTTACTTCTGTTGATGTTAAAGAATTAACAGGATGTTTCGTTTCGGTCTCACACAATTTACATCTTTTCAATTTAGGAAAGATGCGGATAAATTGGAAAAAATTAAATCCTTGAGGGAAGCATCAAAGAGAGTCGTCCTTGGACCTGACACATTACCATCTATATGTTTTTATACTATGTTAAACACAATTTACACGTAAGTATATGAAATTAAATTTTCTCATTAATATCCATTTCATAAATCTTCTTTTGTAATTAGTGTAACAGCGGCAGAAATAGCAGAAGACTCAAGTTTATTAGCTACCGGATTTAGCAATTCTACCATAAAAGTATGGAGTTTAATTCCACAAAAATTGAGGTTGATGAAAACGGGTGAACCATTACAAGATATTAATAGAGAAGCAGGTAACACAACATCATGATAAATCATGATTTTATTTATATTATTTTATTTATATTATTCTAAAATGTGTTGCAAAAAACTTTATAGAAGACGTATTGGTTAGAATGATGGATGAACGAACATCTGAAACTACGAAAAACCTGTATGGTCACAGTGGGCCAATTTATAGTCTTTCATTTAGTCCAGACAGAAATCTTCTGCTTTCGTCATCAGAAGATACCACAAGTAAGACTTAATTATATTACCTAATGTTTATTCAATCATATAATGAAAGTTATTAGTGTAATTATTAATATAATATTAGTACATTAAAGATAAATTAAAGATAAATTAAATTAATGTAATAATTTTATTAATGTAATAATTAAATTAATGTAATAATTGTTCAGTAAGGCTATGGTCACTGCATACATGGACATGTGTCGTTTGTTACAAAGGCCATCTATTTCCCGTATGGTGCGTACGATTCTCACCGCACGGTTATTACTTTTCAAGTGCCTCGAATGATAAAACTGCCAGATTATGGGCGACTGACTCTCATCAACCATTACGAATATTTTCTGGCCATTATTCAGATGTTGATGTGAGTTAACATTTTACTACAGTTAATTTATTTGTTTGATTATTCATTGATGATGCAACATCTTAAAATCGAGACTGGGCTTGTCCGCAATTGTCTAGCATGGTAGACTCGTGCGCTGTCCACCATGCTGCGTGCTCTGTTTGATCGTTAGATGAAACAATTAACTGTTATTTCATTATCTTTATAGGTAATTCAGTTTCATCCAAATTCGAATTATATCGCGAGTGGTTCAAGCGATATGACCGTGAGATTATGGGATTGTGTAACTGGCAATCAAGTCCGATTGATGACTGGGCATAAAGGATCGATTTTTTCTTTAGCTTTCTCAACAGAAGGTCGCTTTTTAGCTTCAGCTGGGGCAGATCATCGTGTGCTTGTGTGGGATTTGGCACACGGTCACCTTGTTGCAGCCTTATCTGGTCATACAGGGAATATTCATTGTTTATCGTTTAGTCGGGATGGCAATATTCTAGTGTCAGGTATTTTCATCATTCATCACTACGTAAATCAAATAAAAATGTATCGAACAACAATCGATTGCATTACTTTGACAGGTTCCTTGGATTGTACACTGAAATTATGGGATTTCATAAAATTAGCAGAAGAGATGAGTTTGGAAGATGTCAACGTTTCGCACAATCCAGATGTAAAAACAAACTCGGAATCTTATCTACTACGTACCTTCCCAACAAAAAACACATCTGTCCTAACGCTACATTTTTCACGTAGAAATTTATTACTGGGTATTGGCATGTTTGAGTCGGCATAATCCACGGAGATTTTGCACCCATGTGATTTATCGTTACATAAATTAAAATATAACTTAAATCTATATATGTACAGATAATTTAAATCTATCATAAATGTATAAAAGTTATTAATAAATTTTTCACATTTACTATTTTCTTAGTGTTGTCATTATTAATAAATACAACATTCAATTTTTCTTGATGTATGATAAAATATGATTCGGTAGAAATTATATTTTCCTTGATATTGATAGACTCTGAAATAAATTGCTTTATTTGTATTTAAGCGCTTTCATTTGATATGCTTATCATTGTATAAATTAAAGTTTGAGTAGAAGAAAATTATACTGTAAAAATCGATCTACTTTTTACTCAATAAAAGACCGATTTTTACAGAAATCTAATTTTATACTGAAAATTGCTTATTTTGAGTATTAAAATACTATTGTTCAGAAAGTACTTAGACATAAATTCATGATGAAAATTTTTTTCAGAATTTTTATATAAAATTAAAATAAAAAAAATTTAGATTTTTAATTTTCTAATTTTAAATATTTTTTCAGATTTTTTATACAAATTGGAACACTTTAGAAATATCAAAAAAAAAATATCTATATCTCTTCTAGAATTTTTCATATATGCGAATTCTGAAATATTCTGACATTTCTCAATCTATAATTTGTAATGAAATGTTATAAAATCTGAACAGGTATTTAAGTTTAAGGTATTTTTTCAGAAATTATAGAATTTTTAAAATCTCAGAATTCATATATATATATATATGAAAAATTCTAACAAAAGATGTAGACTTTCTCAGTATTTCTGAAAAGTATTTCAATTTATATAAAATTCTGAGACAAATTTTCACCACAAATAGAATAAGTAACTTATTTCAGATACTCTTAATATTATAATAAAATAAAATTTCTTAAATCTTAGCATTTTATTGCATATTAAAATAGAATAGAGTAAGTACTTCATCTTATTGAACAATAATGTTTTTAATACTCAAAATATAATGTATCTTTCAATATTAAATTTCTATAAAACGGGAGCGATATGATACGCACGATCAATAATTCGCACAAATTTGTAATTCGTGCAATAGCATGCGATAGCGAGCAAGTGAATGGGTGAACGGCGATAGTTCGACGAATTCGATGTCGATCTCGCAGTAACAGCCGATCCGTGATCCGTGTATCAGTAGAATCAGTACTATCAATCGCAAGCGAGAGGTGATTAATATACACGCGCACACACGGAAAGGCCGGTCGGAGCAAAAAATCATTGACAGAAAAAGACAAGTAGTAGAGAAATGAGATGTCTAAACGCGAACGAAAGTAAGTAGGCGTTTCTCCGGCATTCTGATTTTCACCTGGGCGTTGTCGCCGTCGAAACCGTTGTATTTCACTCTTGCTTTCCACGATGGACGATAACAGCGCGACGAGGTTAGGTAAGCTCGCCGTATTTATATTTCTTCGGAGACACACGTTCGAGATATATTTTTTTCGTTTTCTCGTTTCTCTCTTTTTACATTTTGTATATTTTACAGCTGCGGATAGCTACGAAATGGTTAAGGCCTTGTACGACTTCAAGGCCACATTTGCCAAGACTCTCAGCTTCCGGGAAGGTGAATATTTCATTCTGCTGCAGCGTAATGTTAAGCAGAAAAACTGGTGGCAAGTTGTAAACAGAGGAGGACGTCTGGGCTATATACCCTCCAATTATGTTGCCTCTGTGAAGGTATGTGAAACTTGTTTTGAGATATATATGAATATTTAGCTCTATTCTATTTAACTGTTTGCATAGCGTATCTTTTCCCTTTTTTTTTTCGCTGTAGAGAAAAAAAGTCTCTATTTTTTTAGCTAAACTTCTTGTATTTTTTATCTTTCCTCCTTTTTTCTCCATGTAAAAAAGAGAAAAAAATTGAAAAGATGATCTATGAATCAAAAAGTTCAGCTAAAAAGAATAGGTCTACAGAAAAAGGCCTGAATTGTACAAGATATTTAGCTAAAAAAAGAGTTGTCCTTTAACTGAATTTCTTGCACAACTTATGTTTCTACTTTCTTTTCACATCGGAGAGAAGAAGGAAAAGATGAATTGTGTGAGAACTAAAAAGAATAAGCTTTAAAACAGGTCTATTATATTATTGATTGATTCATAGGCGCAGCCCCAGTTCCTGATTGATTTTTTGGAAGATTGTATACTGACTTTAGAAACAGAAATTAAGAAGGATAGCGAGTCAGTGCAGCCTGACAAGCAAGATCTCTTAGCAAAGCTAACAGAAAGGAAGAAACAAATCGAATTGAGCAAAAAATCCAAAAGACAAGCGCCTAAACCACCAGATTTAGATTGCGGCATTATATCTAAAGAAACACATTCTGTGATTGCTTGTGACAATACAGAAGGAGATGTTAGATCAGCGCCAAGCAATACCTCTTACGTAACTGCACAAACAACTCTCCGCGGTAATAACACAGATCATATTCCAGCAATGGCACAATGTCAACGGCCGAATGGAGACGAACAACGTGTTCAATCACTTCCTCGTCAGTCGTCTTCGGACATTGTTCAAAAAATCCAGACATCGGTTACTGAAGTTCGTAAAACCTCCTCGCAAGGTAGCATACATAACATATGCAGCAGCTCGCCAAATAAAAGCAATTCGCCTGCTAAGAACAGCTCGCCAATAAAGAGCAATTCTTTACAAGCTATTAACTCGCGAAGTGCTTACCAATTGCTCGATCAAGTACGCAAAAATACTCAACTTAGTCATGAAATGTCGAAAGTAGCAGTCACAGTTGTAGTGTCTAGCCTGCAGCAGTTGCTGCCAGAAACTGTAAGTCATTATCTCGATGCTTTGCTGCATCAGCTACAAACACCGTTGACTGTATCAAAAATGAGTATAGAAGAAACTTACGACGCTAATAGGTTGAAAATTATTTTTACCGAATTGACTTCGTGCAAGGAAGATTCGCAGCAAAGAAGTTGGATGCTTTATGAAGATGAATCTATTATCGTGGAATATATCAAAGAATTGACCGAAATATTGGTACAATTTTTATTTTATGAAATGAGGCAATAACTTGAATTATATCGACGTCACATGTTTAATATTAAATTTGACTTTTAATATTGCTTGTTTCTAACTCTCTTCAATTAAAATTGTTTTTTCAAATTTACGTGAATGCTCTTAGAAATATATTTGTGTATTATTCTTAATACTAAAAATGTGGTATAAATATGATTTACTTAATTTAATTTGATTTTATTTATAATTGGTTTATTTATAATTGATATTTTCATACGTTTCATTATATCATTCATTTATCTTTTTTCAGACTAATGCTGATGCAAATGTATCGAGATATGTTTTAAGGCAAGATCGATACAATGGCGTAACTATATTAATACAATATTATCAAATGGAGACGAGATGGACTATTAGACAACTGTTGTTGCAATCATTTGGCGTTATGTGCAGTTTAGATCCAGTGGTACTAACTATAATGTTAAATAGTATTCTACCAATGGAATTAGCAAGGTATGAGTAATAAGACATTTAATAATGAAGTATATTTAACTAATATTTAACTAATAACAAAAATTCTGATTTTTATAGAGATATGAAAAGTAATCCCAGGAATGTATTAAGATTAAATTATTCTTCGTTATTGCTTACAATGATTTTTTCAATGGGTGAACCCATGCCAGTTACTCATTTAGGTGAATAAAATAGATCATACAATATCATTATTAAAATATATATTTCTTATTGATTTGTTTACAGAACAACTTGGCTCAGATTTTATATCGTTCTTGCTGGACCTAATAGAAACACCACCTGATACAGATCTGGAAGATCAAATCCCAGATTTATTCATAAATTTGATATTATCCTACAATTTACAATTTACAACTTCTGAGAATATCGTTCTAAATGCCCTACGTGAGCGAACTGTAGCCAAGACATTTACTGAAAAAATTTTATTTCTTTTTAACAGAGAAGGTAAACTTTATTACAAATAATATGTATGTCAGAAATAATTCGAGCTGACAAATTTCTACTTTACCGCAGAGGATCCGGTACGAATATTTGATCACGAGCCACAACCGCCACACTCTGTACTAAAACTTTTTGTCGACTTGTTTAGTAACGACGCCATAGCAAGTCTCTTTTACACTAACGACGTAAAAGTTCTTATCGACATCATACTACGACAACTTTTTGATATGTTTCCGGGTGATAAGGTATTATATTATATTGTGTTATAATCTCATATTGGACTTGTTAAAAATATATGTATATTTAATATGTATAATTTAATGTGTAACGACAGCGTAGACAATATCTTGAACTTTGCCGCCGAGTTCTACGCACATCCAATTATAATGAACATCGTCACCGATCTGGAGATTTATTAAAATGTTTTACAAGGTAAAGATTTAGATGTATAAATATCTTCTTTATTACAATTTATTATAAATATTAAATAATTAAATATTAATATTATAAATATTATTATTATCGTATAAAACTTTATTACATGTATATCTTGTATTCTGCACTAGGATATTTTGCGAGGAAACGGCAGACAGTCATGAAGACCAGCAAGTAGTACGCGAAATTAGCAACGAATTTCCACATTTATTCAGAATGTGACATTTAATTCCCTCGTCTGATCAAGATTTGGACGAAGATGACTTGCAAACTCTTGTTTAAGTAGCTCTGAGGATTTATTAACGGTAAGAAGAGAAACAAATTTTATTAATAGTCTTTACAGCTCTGAGAATTTATTAACGGAGAGAAACAAATTTTGTTAATAGCCTTTATGGCTCTTCTATATTTTATCTAGTAAAAAGAAACGCACATATAGCTTATGAAGTGATAATGATATGTTTTATTACTGCCATAAAAGTCTTCATTCTGTTGGTGCTACAAAACATTACTCTTTATGTAAATGAACTATTTAGTAGGAAAGATATACAAAATTATTATATATGGCGTAAAACGTATGAAATAACAAAGAAATCCTTTTCATTCTTATTGTGAGGACCATTGATATCTAAGCATTCCAACATTTATATAATTAAATTAAATTACATTTAATATAGTTGGTAATAATATATAAGTAAAATAATTTATATATAGAGGTTATATATATTGAGATAAAACTTTAATATAAACACATGCAGCTGGTACATACATTTCTGTGTGTATTGTTAAAAAACGGAGAAATTAAATAAAATTATTAGTATTATTTCTCCATAAAGTGTAGTCTAGTCCACATCTAATATGTCAGAAAAGAACAATATTCTAAGTCATAGAAATTACATAAATTCTAGTTTATATTTTATTTTCCAGAGAAGTATCAATACTTTCTTCAAATATCATTATTTTGCAAATATTTTTATCGTAGAAATAAAATTTTAGGTAAAAATTCATACGGACTTACTTATAAGACTTACTTAGGTGCCACTTTAATCAATAAACTTGCTAGTCTATGATTAGTAACTATATTTTTTTAAGCATGTTATTCTACATTATGTTTGCGACTATCAACATGTCAATTATAAAGGAATCTCGAATTTAATGTGATTATAATTAAATGTTAAATAAATAAAAAGTTTAGCTCACTGTCACATAAAATATTGCTCTTTTTCTTTTTCTCTATAACTAGCAATTTAAAATCTAATTTTTAAAAAGTCAATTGTGTCTTGCTATTTTCTTCTTTTGATGTAATTTCTTTCAAATATCTCTCATAATCCTTAATATAGATGTTAATATACAAAATGGATTTACATCTACATGGCTCTTCATCCATGTGCATCCAAAGCAACGCTTTCATTTAATCCTTTCAATTTTGCGTAATAATCCGACGAATGACTCAATTTATAATATGATTATATCGATTTTTTTACTTGTATTTTTGTTATCTAATATGAAAATTGTTAGGAGCCATAGTCTAAAAATAAATTATCTATTTGTCCATTATGTAACAAAAAAAAACAAAAAAGATAAAAAACTATATATCAAAATAAAACATTTAGAGAAATAAATATGTTATATAATTTAATCTCTTTGCAAATAAGTTAAGAACATTATTAAAAATTAATGTAATAGCAGCATCTTTTCTATCAGGTTTTAGTCAAAACAGAATGAAAAAAATGTGCTTGAGTACAGATATTTAAAAAAAATATTAGTCTCTAAATAAGTAAAAAAGTATTATAAATTTTTTGTCTGTATATACAAACACGAGGAAAGTAATTTACATTATTAAATAAGAAAATATTAGATTTTTATCTTGTTTTATTAACAATAAATATTCTAATTTTTCAATGAAAAATCCCAAGCCTTATGTAAGTGTATGAAAGTAAAATTTATTGTTATATAATAAATATGACGTATGTGTGTATAAAAGCAGAAAGTACAATTCATTCGATGCGACGTTTATGATGGGAATTTGCTTTCGAGACTAATCATAAAATAGAAAATATCTCTGTGCGAATAAACTCGATGTGCATTAATTCCTCATAAACATGCGAATGATTAATTTCAAGACGTGATTGCATGGATTGCATAAGTGTCTTTAGATTCAAAAGCAATTCACCATTCATTCAAGATGATTATTCACCGGTCATCATCTCCATAAACTCTGAAAAGAAAAAATACAAT
>Ga0157363_1006216_pt1 | contig 11203 bp, 3 predicted proteins | sample AttsexASBM1_FD_111477 | JGI IMG/M metagenome (GOLD analysis project Ga0157363, IMG submission 111477) | Fungus gardens microbial communities from leaf cutter ant in Ribeirão Preto, State of São Paulo, Brazil - Atta sexdens ASBM1 | ecosystem: Host-associated > Fungi > Mycelium > Unclassified ...
AAATATTTATATATTTATATATGTATATTTATATATATATATATATATATATATATATATATATATATATATATATAGTAATTACAACCATTTCTTTTCTTTTAGTGAATAAGAAACAAATTCTGATTTTAAAATTTTGTTTCTAGAATTAAAATCGTTAAACAACCAATTTAATTATGATCAATGTTGTATTATATGTTGTATAATTGCTAGTTAACTTTTAAAGTATGTCATTTAAATCACAATATTTAATACAAGGTAAAGAATGTAACTTTCTTTTAAATTTATATCATGACTGTATATGTGCGTGCGTGTATGTATAAGTCAAATAAATTACATTCCGTTACTGTATTTTAATTAAAAACTTTTCCTCCGCAAGCGAAAACACTTTAAACATCGTTCGCAAAATGAATCGTGTACAACGCAAACTATTCTTTTATTTTATCACGACGATTTGCGTTTAAATTCTATCTGCGAACTATTCCTTACATTGAATGTATTGTTTAGAAGAAAATTACCTTTGTTCAATATTCACTCGAAGATCATAAATTAAGCGTGCTAATTATTCGACTCTGTAGAAACTGAGGTAAAAACCTTTTGCACAACTTTTTCCAATGTATTTGCCACATTACTTTGAAGTGGGCTTTCATTTAACAAGAGATAGACTAATCAAAGTGCCACTTAACTTTTCTTTTAAGATGTATCGCAAATCTCTTTGCTGCAATTGTGCTAAGAAGACGCACACTATCTTCTCCTGATCTAAATATCCTTCATTATTCCGGTGACTCTACGTTCTACTGTTGTCCACTATGTGATTATCCGAGGTCCAACCGCGAGGGGCTCGTAAAGACACAGAATCTATCCCGACAGGACCAACTTCAGGTGGCATGCAAGAAAACAACTATCCCAGATGCAATTAAGCGGGCACAAATGGCCTCTATCATTACGCGCAGTTGAAGTATATTACGAGAAACTTCTCTTTCTGGTTGGGAAATAAAAAATAAGCATCTATATACCACAAATCTATAATACTTCGAAATAAATCATAAAATTTCTAAAAAGAAAACTTATATTTCGAAAATATGAGCGCAAATTGTGAGTTACTTCTTTTTATGTTGTCTACATATAATAATGAAGTCATTTGTCAACAATTTTTGCATCAATAATAATTAAAAATATAAAAAATAAATATTAAGATTATTAAATAGATATAATATAAATTTTATTAACTCACCTTTCACCTTCATGAAAGCCCTCAAATTCTTCCTGTTGCTCATTGATGGATGCCTCAAGGTCCAGATAAGCACCATAATCGCCGCCCTTGTATAACTGGAGCGCCGTGTCATCGAGCTGCAACATAGGTAGCAAGATGCGTTGAAAAACATGTCTGTTTTGCGTGCACGCGGCCGGTCGCGGAGGTAATCGCGCCAAATTATTACCGCGCCGATCGTTAGCCGGTTTTCGCGTAACCACCGTTCATTTAAAAGCCGCATCCGCAATGGAATAATGTCGGCAAAACTCTTCGACGAACTGCATGACGACTTTTATTGTAAGCACGCGCGAAATTTGTATCGACAAATGGAGGATTCTATATAGGTCTTCAAATTTTTTAATGGAAAAAGGAACGGTTAAAAAAATTTATCAAAACAATGAATGTTCCTCTTAAATCGTTCAATTTAATTATACGATCAAGTTCAATGGATTTGTAAAGAATAAATAATTTCTTTCATTAAAAAATCAAGGCTTTCAGAAGAGTTCTAAATTCACGTGTAGAAGTATTACGGGTCAACAATCCAGACTAATTTACTAAATTTATCTGTGGATCAGTTGGTCCACATACAACGTTCCTGTAAGCAAGAGATAATCGCTTGGTTTAGAATCAGGTGATTCCCGCCAAATGTAAACTCCCCCTCCCCCCCCTCGCTTATGTATATCTTCTTAAAATATCAAAATTATATAAATATAATTTAAAGAAATAAATACACATAGTATATATATTTTTTATTATGTAGGTACAAAAAATAAATAGCATAATAAACTTTTTGATTTTTTCTAAAAATAATTGTAAAGGTTTAGATATTTCCTGTTTTTTCATTCTTACAAAATATAAAAAAATAGAAGTAAAGATATAAGTTTTGACTTTGTTTAGCAGTGGACCCGTTTGTTTAATTAATTCTATCCTTTCCTAATCTCGTGTCATTGGAAATTTGCCATTCCATTATCTACACGCTCTTATCAAATAAAAATCACAGTAATGAAAAATGCTGTTGAGTTCACAGAAGCAACAAGTTGGCTTATCCCCAGTTTTGAAGATGCGATGCGTGTCGCGCATGAAAAAACGAAGAATCGCATGATCGACAAGCTGTACTAGCGGAAGTCCGCGACCTGATTTTGATCAAATCAAATTCTTTACGGACTTCGAATTTCCTAGGTTACAATCCGTTGTCGACCTTGTTAAATCTACCGTCGCTATGAAAACTCGTAAAAAAATTTAACAGCCGGACGATCACAGCGGCCAACATAAATCCCGCGTCTTCTCCTAATAGCTGAACGAGTCGAATCGACCGACGATAAATTGTCAGAAGTAAGTAACCTCGATAAAAACGACGACTTCCGGTGCGTTCTTTTTTTAGGTCGCTTCCTTCTTTTATCGCTTAGATTAAGATCCGTCAGATCGAGCGCGGCACGTTGCCAGCGGGGCATAATGGTACGTTAGGGACACGCATGTTTATGTAAAATAAGATGAAAATGAGCAATATAGGAAAACAATAAATGTTCTAGATACCAGAGCTAAATCTGTTTTTTCTGATATTTCTGATACAATGTTAGCCAAAGATCAACTTTATTGGTATAAAGCAATTCGATTTGTAAAGAAAATGGATTTATAGTTCGTATAATACATGTAATAATTATTTCAATATTTGTAAATACACATATATTTGTAAGAAAAAAATGAAATCATTTATTGTGACTCAACCATATTTTAAATAATTTAATTAAATTACATTTCAAATTATTTATTTATTGTATCACAGTCGAATGTCACTAATTAGCAAAAATTATATTAATTTTATTTATCATAAGTTAACAAAAGATTATAATAAATTTTTTTTAATTTCAAAAATTATTATTAGTGAACACATCTTGGTTGTCAATTTTGCTCAACGGTCAAATTTAATAAAACTCTAAAGAAATTCACATTTTTAGTTTTGTTTAATTTGACAGTCGAGCAATTACGCTTAACTATCAATTACGACAACCAAGATTCATTAATAATCATTCCTAAAATTTAAAGAAAAATTGATTATAATCATATTTAACTTATAATGTATTATAATAGATAAATCAATATCGTTCTCGCCAATTAGTTAATTTTGTAACACACATTCGGCTGTAGTGCATAATTAAATAATTTGAAATAAGATTTAATTATTTAGAATACGGTTGAGTCACAATTACGATTTCATTTTCTTCTAAATACTGTATGTTCTAAACTATTTACATTAAAATAAAGCAAAAATACACACAAAAAAATGTTATCTATGCATAAACGTATTTAAATGTTCGTTGTGATAAAATGTAAATCCCACGTTGACGATGCTTTATAGTAAATAAAGAACGGAAGGGAATCTTCATACTACTGTCCATGAAATCGCGACATCACTTTGAAAAAGCGACACGACGCGAATATGTTGTTGACCTATATTTCTAAAAATCTCAGCTTTAAAATAGTAACGTGGTCGGCGAAGCATCCTGTTAAACGTGGTGAGATGTCAGCAGTCGCCGCCTTGCATTGCTCTATGCCCTACTCTGAAGCATACCGCATGCTGGAAAAACCACACACACATGCGGCCAATTGCGCAATACGTCCGATATCAGTTTCGAATGTGATCTTCGCCCTTTATGCAGCAGTTTATCAAAAGGATACGGTTTACCTTGATACTGTATATGCTTTGTGTGTTAAACGCCAATCGAAATTACAGAGCTATGAGTAAATTAATCTTTCATTATTGAACATTTATCTGATTAACTGTTTCAGTAGATGTAATTACTTCCTGTTTTCAAAGCAAAAGCCGATACTGATTTTAGAATTATGATAGTAAAATTAATGTACTTATATTCGTCATACTTTATTTCCTAATACCTCAAGAAAATAAATATTTTAAAAATATGATCCATTATATAAATAAAATGAGAAATAGAGAATTTGATATTTTATAATTAACATAAAAATAAAAATTTTTCACAATTACTATAAAAAATGTACGTCATTCTTATGTAAATAACAATAAATGATTCAATAAATGGAATTATTGAAGTAAAAAATGACGAAAGTACATATAATTAATAAAATTGTCTTTTTGTAAATTTTCATACGCGAATGGTAATTGAAATTTTTCAATATCGATTTAGCAATTCGCTGTACGAAATAATTTTTCTGTATCGTTAAAAAACTAAAAAATAAAATAGAAAATTATATTTTAACGTTCAATAGGTCAATATTTTAAAATATCTGAGGTGCAATTCAAATAATAAAATTAAATTAAAAATATATAAAAATAGTATTTTTTAAATAACATTTTCATTCATAATTTGATTTCTCTCCTAGTGAATTGCAATGAATATGACAAATAAATATTTATGTGAAAACTTTATATGAAAACGCGATATTTTTATCTTCAGTAAGCAGTAATCGAGCAGTATGTTGACATAACAGTTCAAGTAGCATGTAAACGTCATCCTTGCACTATATCAGATCGGGCTTCCCTTTTCTCCGAATGTATTTTCATGGACATTCTCGTTGCGATGTCGTCCCGTAGGACTTTCCCCTATGTGCCTATAGGATCACTTTGTTTGCTCGAAGCCCATCGAGTAAATCACAAATTCCCTGTTGTCGTTCGTCTCTCCTCTCCAAGTTTCTATCGGTAGCGAATCTCCTTAGTGAATACATAACTGAGAGAGAAACGCTGATTATATGAGCTTGTGAATCTCGCTGACGTTGATTTAGAAGTATTCGTCTGCATTTACTGAACTGATTATACAAGCGGAAAATACCAAATATCAGAGACAAACATAATTTAATTAAAAATGCAATATTTTTTAATTGTAGATATATTCATCTTATAGTAAATCTTATTGCAAAATTTATAAATTTTTATTTTATAATTTTACAGAAAGTTTAATGATTTAGAAAATTATTAAAGCTACTCATTAAAACAAAGTGTAATTTAACAGATAATTCATATAACGGATTTAATTCAATACTTTTATGCAATACTTAATACCTAATCTGATTGTTTAAAAAAGCAGAATTATACTGCAGGATAAGCAATTTTAAAATTAAATAATCGGCGATCTATAATTTTTTATAATCACTGTATAAAGTCGACTTTTAAGAGAGACAATGTGTAAATAGGAAAGTACTGCTATTTATTGTGGGAGTAATTAAAATATATTAACATAATGTACTTGTCCAATATAAAGTGCAGTCATGAGAACTTAAGGCATCCTTATTAATTAATATAATTAAATCTAAAAATAGATTTTAAGGATATGTCGGAAATATCACGAGGTAAGAATAACGAAATCTGAGAAGCCGCGAGACAATTAACTGCAACGCTATTCGTGTTCTGACGGAGTCGTTCTGCTCGACTGTGCGAAACTTTCACGACTTCTTCCTTTTTTTCTCTTTATATTGCACGCCTCAAGAATAAATTCATGCAAATTTATTCGCGTAAAGACAAGTTAAAGAAGCAGTTCAAAATAAGTTTAAAATAAAATATTGACGTACGTCAACTCTGAACGAGCGTCTTACAAAATACTTTACAGCTGACGGATACATTTTGGCGCTTTATTTGCAAAATTTCGATAAAAAATCGGAAACACTTCAGTATTCATTTTTCTTGATTCTCGTAATTTCTAATCTTAAAATAAAGTTCATATAATCAGAAATATTTAGTACAAAAAGCTCTTAGCTATAACGCGATATAATAAACAATTTCAATTTAATTCATTTTACATCAGTATAATTAATTTATATCTTTATTCTCATTTTGAGATTCATCAAATTTCAGATAAATTTCTAGAGTAAATGATAATGTAACCGTATATACTTTTTTCTTTTCGCTCTTTAATGTGACTCTTATTTTTTTCAAATTCATTCACATTTTATACTTCAAAATAATTCATAATTTTGAAAACATAAAAATTTTTATCTTTCTCCTCTTTGATTTTTAGGAAAATTTATACGATAAATAATCTTAGAATGTCGTGAATTGTTATTTATCGAGTCGTGTAAGAATAGTGTGAACGAAGTCAAAGACGAGCGTTGTTACACCTTCTAGGAACCTGACAATCGCGATATAACCGGTCGTACTAACAGCGCTTGTCCCTATCTTTCCTTTCCTTCCGCGATTACAGATGATTATAGGCCACTGCATTTGCGATTTCTTGCGTTAAAACCTGACAAACGCGACCGCGGCGATGGTTTACCCTTTCTTCGGTCCATTCGTTCGAGCAGATACATTGATTATGGCATAACTGTGTCATTTTACTAAAAACTATATGATGAAAAATACAGCAGATTGTTTCTAAAGAGTAACATAAAATAATTGATAAAAAAGCAAAATAATTTATTAAAACCAAGCAAAATCTATCAAGTTATATTTATGTAATTGGAATCATTAATTTTTGCTAAAACAAAATGTTGTGATCTAGAAAGATATCCAGAATAAATAAAGCTGCATAAATTTATACGCTTTTGATTCTTTAAGTATAAAATACTATGAAAAAAGCATCAAATAAATATTTTCTTATTATTTTTCAAAAAAATTATTTTAATATTTTCCGAAATAAACAGATAATAACATATACAACATGTACAATATACGTAACAGATAATAACGCGCCGAGTCATGTTGATTGAATTATCGAGATCGAAACTAATGGCATAAAAGATGGAGAAGGAATTGATGTATTCTCATTAGGACCAAAGAAAAATCTGAGTGATAATGTATGCAGAGTTTGACATTAACTTAGTCGTGTCAACGCCGTGTAAAGTAGCATCATAAGTTTGTTATGCATGTAAGCGAGATAATGAAAATTACGAGAAAAATGCAAACTGAATATGTCCTATTGCACTTTTTTATCGAGTTTTATCCCGCATTATTAAAAATATAAATCAGGAAAAGTATGTAATGAATTACTCTTAGTAAAAATTGGAAGTAAATGAAAGATTTGTTTGTACAGAATTGTACAGGATTTTAATAACTAACGAAAGTCAAATCCATATCTTCAGAATTTTAAGCATGATAGAGATAAGAAAAATCAGAAGAATATAATTATTGATTGATAATAGTTGGAGTAGATAATTAATATCTTAAAAAGGAAGGAATCTTATTTTCGATTGAAACAAACCTCAGTACTTAATATTCATATGCGTAAATACATTTTCTAATTCTATAAACTGTGCGCCGATTTAGTTCATCGGACTTGAAATGCAATCATAAATTGAAACTGGAAATAAATCATAAATTATATTAAGCGTTAATTAATATTAAGTAATGATTCTAATAAGCATTTTAAAAACACTGCAAAAAAACTTATTGTGAAAGATACCTCAAGATTTAACCTAAAATTACTGATTTTTTCGGGACGAGTATCTTATTCGATTCGATCGTCAAAGCATGTGAAGATATTTGTTGCAATAAGCATGTAATTAGTGAGAGAGCGTCATTCTTCAAGACGTATATAAACAATTATAAGTTGAAATTATATAATTAATAGTCTAATTTCTACTTATAATTCTTTTACTTATATACCTCCAGCTTTGGTATGTTTCAAGTCTGATAAATGGAACCAGTGCACAATTTATAGAAAAATGTATACTATATAGATGAGTAAAAATATATTATTATAAGCACCAAGATCCGCTTTGACCGAAAATATGATTCTTTCTCTTATTTGATTACATTATAATTCATCGTAGATACATAATCAATGTTATAATATTGTACGATAGATAGTACCGTAAATTTTGTACATAAATTTTGCACGTCAACTTTTCTTCTATCTAATCCTGTTTGGTGCCAACTTATCTATAACTACGACTAAAACCACTCTCTCCTGCAATTAGATACATATCGCGTGTGTAACGATCGAATGGCTTAAGTGCGATTGAATGTGATTCTTCTTTACAACGAGATTCAAGCAACATATGAGAAGTCATTCGTGAGTAGTTAAATTCCATTCGCACTCTACAAAGAATTCACAGCGGGCAGCTTCCTACGCGAAAGATGAAGTATATGCGTTAGTGGCAAGTCGAGCATGACAAGCCTCTTATCGACTATAGCGAAATCGCGTCTCGTAAAAGGGGCTAACCCTTTCGAAGGTGAACAAACTGCCGTCTAATTTTAACCTTCCCCAAGACGATGCAAAAAAAATGATCGTAGCCGTTGTAGAATTTATTGACAATGTGGCGAATCGAGTTCTCGGCAACGTTCAATCATTCATGAAGTAAAACAGGTTCCATTGAAACTTTTCGAGCGCCCTGTATCAAAATGAAAGTAAATTTATGTGTTCGGATGCATGATTCGATATATTTCCTATTAAAATTTCCATGCATGCACGTATGATTAAAAAAAAAGTGAATAACAATTTAAAACAGAATATTAGTTTATGCGAACGTACATACATCTTTTCATGACGTTAATAGCGATGCTATCAGAGTTAAACTCCAATGTTTTGATAATCACGAAATAAGGATTTTACATTTCATTGACATGAAGATTGAAATTGATGATAAAAAACTGAAATGTGCAATATCAAATAAACATAATGTACGAGCAGTTAACAGTTAAGTAAGCAAGTTCTATTAAAACCGTAGTAATCTCTTTCTTGCAATGAGGAAATGAAGGTGTCTCTATGCAATTCTACACCCTCGAGGGTTTGCTCCTTAATACAGGTGGCACTTGAGACGAAGATGTGGCAGAGAAAGATAAAAAAATATATGAATAATCTCGGTTGGAAGGCCCTTTCCTTTCCCGGTAGTTCTCTCCTTTTCTATTTTCAAGTGTTTCGATTTGGAGAACTCGCTGCAAGAGAACTCCTTTGTTCTTATTTCACAGCTTCTTGCGCGATAAAGAACACGCTCTCCAGAGCTACCGCATCTCGGCCCCGAGCCTCTTTTCTCCGCTGTATCTCTTACTTCATCTTGTATATACTGCGACGAGACTATCCGTTCTTCTCTGGTTTCTCCCGCATGCGTTTTAGTTTACTTCTGATTATACCCGCTATTTGTAAATCATCGCGCTTATTCAAAGCCCGAAGCATTTGGTTATTCTGTATGGTTTCGTAAGCTCCAGTTTCGCATCGGTGGCTACAATTGCATAATCCTCTGAATGATAGCGGAAAGTGCACATGCATCTCATGCTGCTAATATAACTGATAATCTTTCAATTTGCAAAAGATCTTAACAGAAACGAATGTGTAATTGACGGCAGACAGAAAATTGAATTATTTCTGAATAAATTCTATCTCATAGGTTAATTGAAGAATTTCATATAATAAATTTTATAAAAAATGATTTTATACAGAATCAACGTCTGTCGATATAAATCAAAATCACATTTTACTAATTATAAATGTCAGTTTTTTACAATATAATCTATTGGAACTATTAAAAGATCAATTATTTTAAAATAGTAAAAAAAATTAGCAACGAAAAAAAGCGATGTAAAGCAAAAGTTATGTATTTCCAGGAAAACTGTTTTTGACGCTTTACTTTCTGAACAGATGCCGGCATGTGAGATGTTTATATAGTTGCACCAGACCGACCAACCAAAGCGCCAAGTTTTTCAAGAGTCAATGTCCTTGAGATCCGGACGATTCTTTATAGACTTTATAGACTTTTCAAGGTTCACAAAGTTCATAGACCTACATGATTTCTATAAGATAAATCAATGTCTTTATTAATCATAGATTTATTAATCAATCAAATTGGATATATTACTATCTATTAATTTAAAAAATGTTAATAAGAACAAAATATATATGTACGTTCCTATAATTTAAAATTTATATTCAAATTTTTATAATGTAAATTTTATTTTATAAAATAATACATTTTAAGATTTGTAATAATTAATATAAATTTGCATTGATGTTATATACTGATGATGATTTAGTATAATAATTTCATCATTTATTTAACATAATTAAAAATAATTATTAATCTTTTCTCACTTCCTAGCAATTACACCTATACGGAAATTACTGTTTCAATTAATAAAGCAATTAATAGTTACATCGCTAAAACGTCAAAACCATACAAACCAATTGCTGATGAAATTGTTACGAAACGCTACGTTAATCACTGTGGTCTGTTAAAGTTTCGTGAGAACAGGGAACAAACAGCTTACCTAAGTTGAGATGATTGAACCATTCTGCAAATCAGAGGAACTACTTCATGTTGGAATCGTGGAGAAAGAGAAACAGAGAGAAAGAGAGAGAGAGAGAGAGAGAGAGAGAGAGAGAGAGAGAGAGAGAAAGTAAATTAACGTGTGTTGTATTTGTGCGAAATAATTTTCCTCCACTTTTATTCTAGTAGTTCAATTATAATTGTGGGTGTATGTAACAAAAGTATGCAACAAAAATTGCTATTGTCATCTTATAAAGATTTACAAATTTTTCGAAATAGTCTACAAAAAAATGCATATATTATATATAAATTAATAAAGAAAATATTTATTCTCTCGATTCTAAATTCAATTAAAGATAATATTCATATCCTAAATTTTGAAAAAATTTTTATAATTTTTTATAGTTATTATTATTAAAATTATAAATAGAATTTTAACATTACAATAGAATATATATATATACTTACAAAAGAAATTGTGTTCTAATAAAATATAACTAGTAAATAAAAAAGTAATGCATTAGATTAACTAATAGGAATTAAAGAATGATTTTCTAACCAACGCGGAAACATAACTAATGGAAATAAACTAGTAATTTTAAAATACTGTTTTCCAAAATTTGAAATTATTTTCTGATACGTTTCTGATACTTTTCAATCTTGTTTCCAACAGTAGAAAAAATAGCTAAGAACATTTCCACATATTTAATGTTATATAATAGGGCATTATTCACAAATCGAGTCTTATATTTAAGACCGTTTTAAATTATTTTAAGATGCTATAAA
>Ga0157363_1006218_pt1 | contig 11200 bp, 6 predicted proteins | sample AttsexASBM1_FD_111477 | JGI IMG/M metagenome (GOLD analysis project Ga0157363, IMG submission 111477) | Fungus gardens microbial communities from leaf cutter ant in Ribeirão Preto, State of São Paulo, Brazil - Atta sexdens ASBM1 | ecosystem: Host-associated > Fungi > Mycelium > Unclassified ...
CTCTCACTCTATTTTTTCTGGCTTTTGCTTTTGTTTTTTGTCAACCACCGTTTGCCGCGTTGCGCGTTCGTTTTGTTTAGTTATGTCACGGCCACCAAATCGATCTTCGATGTCTGAATACGTACGGTCGAAATTACACTTGCAAACCAATAAGAATTGCGATACCAAATCTTAAAAGTTTAGAACAGCTTCTTATAAAACATACGATTACTAATCAAATTCCATTCGATTCATCTTCAGACAGGATTATATGCAAGATTTAAATACCGTATCACTCAGAAAGCACGTATATGATTTGGTATACAATATGAAAATATGGAATTTATTTCGCGCAATTTCATATTTTGTGAAATTCGAGAAAAACATTTTCTGTCAAATTATTTGATACCGACTTATGCCTTAGTTTGCGCATGAATATATACTAAAGCCATTGACAAGAAGCGTGTACACACATGTATACAAAACCGAATACATGCGCGAATGTGATGGTTGATTTGCGAGCGTCCAGCTTCCATAGATCGAGCAGATCAATGACATCGACTCCCTAGAGTCAGTCTTTTCGCCCATCCTACTCCATCAAGTTGTAATGTGCATGTGCGTGATCCGTTAGAACTGAGCGACTGACATATTCGATTCCAATTATCGAATGCGTGTTGTCGTAAACAGGTGCAATACGGGGAACCTTAAACTGGCTTATCATGCAGTCATTCACATTGTCTATTTAATGATAAAACAATCTTCGAGTCTCAATATCTTCCTCTTTATCAAAGACAAAAAAAAAATTTCTCTTAAATTAAATTACGATATCCCGACCGTTGTATAACTTGTCTTTCTTTTTTATTCCGGCACAAAATTTGCAAAAGAAATCTCGAAAGCAGCGATACCGACTTTTCCTTGAAAATACATCGCGTCTGCTCGAAGAATTCAGCAGACTGCTAAAAGAGAACATGGCCGATAAAAATCTGAATATTCATTATTCAAGCTATTCAAGCATGAGGAATATGAAAAGTGCTTCATATTCTTGAACAGTAATCCTACCATTCTGATGCTAACTAGATAATGTGCGATCGTGATTTGTATCAAACTGATGCGATCCTGGACTATCGTTCGAATCTGTACGGAAAAGTCTAACTCGATGCCGGACAAACATACAAACGGACGGACGGATTGGTGAACCCGCTGCTGCCGGTGACAGCCACGGTATTAGCATTCCTACCCGGCCAGCAACTTCATACTCAATGATATACCACAGTCAAACGCGTGTACGCGCGTACACAAGCAAGGCGCGCGTTGAAACGTATATATATGTACGATGGATTCGTGGCCGCATCGCCGACGGAGGATATTGGGGTGCTTTCGTACTCGTTTCACCATAATAATTCGCCGGCATACAAGTACAGGCGTACTGTACGTTTGCACGAAGGTCGGCTACGTCGGCTACCTCGGTTCAACTTCGTGCGTCCCTTCGCTCCGACCGCTACCCTCTTTTTCTCATCCTCCGTAACCCTCTCCTCCTCCCTCCCCCCTGCGTCATCGCACTCCTCTATACTTTTCTGCTTCTCGCTTTCCCTCGGTCCTGGACTGCAGTCAGAGTCGCTCCGCTTCTCCACCTTTGACCATTCGAATTAAACCTTTTAACTGTCGCATTGTTTTTGATGGCTCATTTTCTCTCGCGAAATTGTTATTTAAATTCGTTCCGAGCTACATGCGTACGTCGGATGACCGGCTACTTCCTCTCGTTTCACCTTACTCGATCACTTTCACTCGTAATGTAATGGTTTTTTATTCATTTTGACAATTTTTTTCCTCTTTTCCTTTACAGATCTCCTATTTGTCGATATGCTATGGCAGTTTATAGAAGAGCATCGAGCAGAAGTAATCTGAAATTCTTAGGATAACTATGATACAGACAAAAAGGTAAGACTGATTAAGTTCAAAGCATAGTACAGAACAAATCAGATGCCATTTATGCAACGATATTAGTAGTCGCGTTTGAGTTTTAGTGTCGATCCAATTGATTGGATCGTATCCCTAAATATTAACGCATTGTTGTCGAGGCTTGTAATCATATAGGCGATACTGGAATACACTGAGTCTGGAATTACATTGATTTTTAATCTATAAGTGTGCAACTCAATTTACATACAACAAAGATATAAAGATACGCGTAACGCGTAACGTATTCATCAGTCGTAGCGCATTGCAACGTATGTATGAAGTTTAAATTGCAGTACGTAGCGTACGAGAATATCGCCGATAGCCATTAGATTCACATTAAAACTTATCACTGTCGTCTTCATCGCGGTGCCATCATCGTCGGCGAATCCGTGGGAATTCCGGCAACGAGTTACGCATTGTCCCCACGGACCCGTACTTGCGGCCTAAACCGAACCGAATTGCGGCTGGGTATGAAAGCTTTTAGAATAGGCCCGGGTTTGCTATATTAGCCCGTAGTTAGATTTTAGTTTAATGATTTCCGCCGGACAATGTCCGCGGTAATGGCGTCCGAATCCCGTTCACCTCGTTCTACCCGAACACATTCTCCGAATGGTTCCGCGGCGTGAACCTGCAACACGTTCCTCCACGCACTCAGGCACGCGCGCATACACGTGTGCTGTTCACCATCGCAGAATACATCCGTAAGTGGCGGCACTTATTGACGTCCGCGCGTCCGCGATCTTAACAATGCAGATTGAAGGTACGCTTCCTAGCGCGGGGACAACGGACAAATCCGGTAACTATGACGACCGATTGTCGCTCCTGGGAACTTGCTCACGTTACGTTCGTTCAGAAATTCCTAGCCTCTACGTCGTAGATGCATTAGGCTTTGCTTCGTATACTTGTACCTAAATAACATGCAACGAAAATCGTCGAGCAATGCATGAATATAAAACGCTCTGTAACATTCAGGCAAATACCCTTCGTCACATTTTCTATTTTCCGTAGACTTGCATCACAATTTGTACAATTAAATACGTGTTGAATTTTGAAAAATTTAAGAAAAATCTGTATGTTAAAAGTAAGAGATAGAGGCTCGTAAAGACTGTTTTTATTAACATTTTTATATTTCTTTTCAATTCGATTTATTTTTGAAATCTCCCTCTGCGAAACGTCTCATAAAACCGTTACGATCACGTGTGAAAATAACCGTTGAAATTGTTAAAAGACTAGCGCCTCGAAAGGATATCCGGCTCTTTAAAAGGGCACCTGACTATCGCCAACGTCTTCGCTACGATGAGTGAGCACTCGTGCACATGGGGTCTTACTTCCTTGAGGGCCCCCCTACAGGTGCACCCCATGCCAAGACTACATGGACATACATCGTGCTTATTCCTTTAACGCATGGTAGATTCTCTCAACCGACCGTCTTGCACGCATGATCCCGAGTCGGTTATTTCTTATCTGACAAAAGGAGCCAACCGTTTGCCATGTGTAACAGTTTTACTGGTCATCTTAACTCGTATCTATGGGTAACATTAAGATAATTCTGCAATTGATAAGAAATAGTCACAGTCCTATCTTCAATTACTATAGTAATGTATCTTACAAAAGCGTCGATATAAAAAACAAAGAGATAAAACGACTTTAGAAACGACTTTCGCTATGTAAAAAAATCAGGATCGGAATCGCGGACGCGCGAAACATCGCATTTATGTCCGCTTCATTAAGCAGATAAAATTTGCATTGTATTTTAAATACAATAAACAGGTAACACTGCGGCGAACTGATATATCCGCGTGGCGATTGGTTTAAAGTGGTTTAAAGGGAGGTCGATGGTATCGAATTCTCTTTTTGATGCACAGCCAAGAATATTTTTCCTCATAATACCCAAGCGCAATGCACAGATAACAGATTAATATTCAAACAAATAAATATTTATTTTGCAATCAGGCAGCAACAGGTAGCAACGTAATTAAAGCGTGCAGTTTAAACATTATTTTAACAACGTTTCCGGGCACTGACAGGTATGCGATAATTATTGATGGCAATTAGAGGTGTGCGGTAATGTGGGATTATGCGGATTTATAATTTAATCGATATCATAAAGTGATATTTAGTTTTTCTGTTTTATACAACGAGATCAGCGGCCACAGAAAATTTAACTAAAGCATCAGGCTTTTATTGGAAATTATAAATCGCACACGGCCTGTTGCACATTCTGTTTAATTACTCATATAACATTAAGTTTGGCTTGTGGAGAGAGGATAGTAGCTCAATTTGCTGTTTCAACGAATCATCAGAACTAACTATCTACGTTCGCGGATATCTTTATATGACTACGAGCTCTACTAAGTAATTGTATGTGGAAGTCTAACAGAGCGATAGGCAGCATGATAATTGAAGGGCGTGACGCGAGTCAACGTATACAGAGTATTTCAGAAGTTACACACCTTTTCTACTATAAGTTATTTAATAAAGACTGATGAAAGCGTTATGTGTATAATTTTTTTTAAGTACTATACATTTTATTCGCTAAAATTCATATTTTTAAATATTTTTTTTCCTTTTTATTATTTTCATTTTGTAGATTCAACTTTATAATTATTCGAGACCAAGAAATAGATAATGCGGAGCTATTATCACTTTTCTTAATATTATTAACAAATAATCACTTTTCATAATATTAATAAATATTATTAATAAATATAATCGAAATTAATATAATCGTTCTTTATATCGTACGAAAGATTTAAATCATAAACTTCCGTCAAAATTGAGAAATATTATTAATAAAAAATGAGATCGAAACTTTTTCTCTATTATATATACTATATATCACAGATAATTCTGAATCATATCTATGCTTTTTCTATTCTTGTTTAAAATCTCAGAGAGATTTGCTGCTTTGATCCACCGCAATCCACGCTCACCTTTTTAATTCGTATCGCAGAGGCCTTTATCCTTTCGACATAATTATTTCGAAGGCTCTCGGCCTTCGTAAAAATATGAAATAACGGCGAACGCGCGCGTTGCATATATTCTGCAGGTGTCTTTTATATTCTCATTATCAGCCGAAATAAATGACTTTATGATACAAAGTAGATATAACCGTTTGGCAAACGAATCTCTTTTGCACAATTGTATAGTTTTAACAATGAAGAAAAAGCTGATTTATCTATTTGAAATATAAATAAATGTAGAGATAATATAACACGTACATAGAAAAAGTACATATGCATTAATATTAAAATATTTCACCATGTACCAAATTCTGCTACAAATGCAAGTAATCGAGTTTTACACGCGTATTCACATCTAGTTCTAGATAACCGTAAGGGACAAAGATTCCAATCAAGATACGGCTACTTGGTTCGAAACAACAGTATCTTAGTACGGCGTTATCATCAGGGGACTATCTTTATCCGCTATAACGTTCGAGACTCGCCGCATTCACGGCCTAAGGGACATTCAAGGAATAACAAACCTAGTATTCAGACACGAAAAGTTATAACTATGTGATTAAAACGTTCAATAATAACTATCTAAACATTTTTTACGTAATTACAATTATTTAATTCATAGAAATGAATTTAGCGATTGAGTGTTTTAGATCATAATTCAGAAAACAAACTGCTGTTTATCATTTTGACATCAAAATGATGTTTTAAACATTAAAATGACATAAGTAATGTCAGCTTGTTTGGTGGGAAGTTTTTATCAATACTTTCGATTTTATTAATATTTTCAACAAATATTTCAAGCTATTGAAATATTAATGTAAAATAATTTTAATATTAAAAGTAGTATATACAGTATTAACATCACGAATATGTTATTACTAAAAGGCTGCATCGGATCATGTTTCATCAATTGATGCAAAACCGAAAATAATTACAATCGACGAGGATTAATTTAGATTACGCTAATGCGTATCGTTTATTACTTGGAAATCAAAAATACAAACGAATACCATTGATAGAGTGCTTTTTAATTAAGCCGTCTTGTAAATTGCTCTCTGTCGCGTTGGCACAGTGGATCACTTCACGCTAATTTTTCGCTGTTAATTACAAGTATTTGTTTGATTATCGACACCGTGGCGAGTCAATAATAAAATCACGAACCGCGTATAATTGTTTTTGTGATCATGAACATTTTGTCAATTTCAAACGCTGCCACTGTGATTCGATGCGCGCGGTTTCGCGAGTACTCACTTTAATCGGCGAGAAAAATGGTGGGAGGGGATATAAATCGATGGAAAAGCCCAGCGTGAGCGGGAAAAGTGTCGGCGACACGCGAGCGTACAATGAGATATTAATACTCCCATTTGGTTTCGATTTCCTGGAAAAACGTTTGATGGAGATAAAATTACCGGCAACAACGGTACAGCGCCACAATAAATCAACCGCACACCCACCGTCATTTCCATTGTATAAAATCCGGCCAATTATGCGGACTCGATGAGGATCGTATCGATCATTATCTTTGATTTCATTAACGATGAAATTTAGAATGAAAATATCCCATGACATATTTTTGATCGTTACATCGTTAATGATCCCCGTGTATATTTATTCTCTCAGGACCGGGTTAAACGGATAGATTTTCTATATAAAGTTTTTCTCTAGATAACAGATTTAATAATTTGGTATAAAATTTTCTAAATTAAGAAATTTATTTTCTCTGGACATAAGATATTTAAGCTTTATAAAAATACATTTATAAAAATTAAATAATTAGAAAAAGTAAATATTTTTTTTAAATTGTTGATACCGAGATTGATACTACCCCAATTTCAAATATAAGAAATCCATTATTTGACGATTTCTTATATATATATATATCGCGCAATCGTTCCATTGAACGCCGTGTCTTCGCGTCCACAATTCAAACGGCATAAACCTTGCTGTATCCACGATGCAAGTTACCATGTCAAACATGATCATGCTCGCTGCCTAACCGTGACTCGTCCCACACACGATTGCGTTCGCACTCAATAGGGTCACCGTATCAGTGGGTTGTGTGCCACCATGATGCAGGGACACGGTGGTTCACCCCCGCGAGTTGCACCCTCTGATAATAGCATTATGATTCGCCTGATTGTGGAAATAAACACGGGATCATACGGGGTGCAATGTATACACATACACACACACATACACATGTGCGTGTACGCGTGTACGAACGCAACGATTCGGACAGTTCAGCCGCCGGTTAAATACGATGTGACAATAAATTTCGTTCCGTCGATCGGCTGGTCGATCGCATCGTCGATAATTACGATCGTGCGATTATCTCGTCTGTGAGCAGTAACGATGCTGCGGTATAATTCACAGGTGATTATTCGAGCAGTATGCATTTCATCGAGAATCAGATCGCTGCATTGACAGAAGACATTTATCAACTCCCCGAACAACTTTATATTTATGCACATTTAATTGAAATCTTCAGCATTTTATGATCTGATTATAATATCCATAGTAGATATGATTTATTTAAGCTTGTCGATTCATTTCTAAGACGCGTGATTTTTAAACGCGATTTGATGTAAAAATTTAAATAATAAATATTGAAAATATTTTAGCGAATAAAATATTCGATGTATCCGATCACAAAGCAATATCTTCATTTTAAAAGTCAACTTTATTTGTTCTGAAAAGATATGCAACTTTTAATAGAAAATTAAGTTAAACGTTAAGCTCATAGATAAAATATACAATCCTGTTAAATTCGTAAATGTATCGATATGAAATACAATAGGCGTATACTTCTTGACTACCAAACACACACGAGTGTATAAATATGAAACATATAATAGGCAGAAGAAAGCATAGTTATCTGGTAATATTTATAATAGATATGATTTACATATTCAAGCTTGCCGACTCATTCATGGTGAAGTTAAGATGTGTAATTTTTTATGATTTAATGTAAAAATTTAAATAATAATGGAAAATATAATTTTAGCAAATATATTTAATATATCTGATTACAGAGCAATATCTTCATTTATAAAATCAGCTTTATTTCTGAAAGTATATGAAACTTTTATATAGGAAACAAAGTAAATGTTAAGATTGTGAACAAAGTATACAATGTTGCTAAATTCGTAAATGTGTCGATATGAAATATGATAGGCTTCTTGATTCTGAAACCAAACATACATGCGTGCATAAATAAACAACATACATATATTAGGTGTAGTAAAAAGAAATCCATTATTTTTCCATTCAATTTCATGCAAAAATAATGGATTTCTTTTTATTACACCTAATATAATAGACATCAGCGAAACAAAAGCAAGTTTCGAAATATACATATTTATATACACATCGTAAAATGTTAAATTAATGAAAACGCGTATAAAGGCATAACGCGTACGCATTCTTCCACTATGCGTTTATGAACTTTGACCGTACCAAGATTCCGGCAATGATCGGCGCTCGCGCGAAGCGTTGAAGGCGCGAAGTCCGCGAATATTTCGTAGGACGACATCATATGCAACAGGCGTCTCGGTAGGGAGGGGCACGTGCGTTCGGGCTGCCTCAGAATCTTCGGTATTTGATCGGTATCGATGGCGACCAATACGCGCGCATCGGTGTACATAGCCGACGCACGCGAACGTGCTGGCGTGTGTTTGTACGAGAATGTGTTCCGACTAGTGTATGGGTAACAGGGTCACTGTGCCAGCAGGACACGAAGGGGTCATACACCCCCTCGTCCCCGATTGTCCGAATACGTAACAGACTATTGGCACTACCGGTGTATCACGTTTGGTGTAGATCAATCGATCAACCCCCATTGATCGCGTTACGTGCTTGCTCATACCGGCGCTTTACTATCTATAAACACTATTGCGCGGATTCACTGTCGCTTTAGGTATGCGTCGACCATTAATTATCAAGGCAGATAACATCGGCTGCCAATGCTAAACCGGTGTAGCCAGTGTAATATGTAAAAAGCCAGGGGACTGTCGAAACCATTTTGTTTCTTTCCAAATAGTCGCTTACGTTTGTCCCAATACAATTATCAGTTTAAGAGTGTAATCTGTAATAAGATGACAATATTAAATAACCTATCGTATTGTAAATTATTCGTCATTTTATTTCCATATTAATATTGTTAATTTAAAAGTTTATCAATTGTCGACAATTTTCCAAGAAATTTTCGACATTATTTTGACTGTTAAAACGATTGCCTTATCAACTCCCTAGAGTTCTATTAATTATTCCTGCATCCGTAAAGTCTGTCGCGTGACTAGAAAAGGGTGTGGCTGTCATCCGGAGTCGCCGAATGTATTAAGACATCATGCGGCGCTCACATAAAAATAATGTCGGATACATTTGTTAAGTCAAGTGATATGAATTTATTTTTATCTTATTTTCTTTTATCTTGAATTGTCAAGAATAGGCGTTTATATATTATTTAAAACTCAGTATAATTATTAATTATTAAACCTTAATTATTAAACCTTCAACGTGTAGACACATACGCGAAAGATATGTACAGTGCGGCGCTGCACTCTGTATATCTATTTTTCATTACCTTCCCAGTGTAATTAGAGTACATTTTGGTATCTTTGCGCGAGGCAATTGTATTACATTTCCCGTAGCGACTGAATGTAATTATTTTTACAACGAACCAACCTGAACCGGAACGGTGAATGCGACTACTAATGATTCCACGGCATATCGGCACGATATACGAATAACAGTCGATGAATTTGCCAAAAATTCAGACGTGTGTAATATGCTATTGTTTTCACCGAGCGAATGGAGCGTAACATCTTGTTCGAACGGCGTATGATAGAAGAATCCGTACGCTGCGAATAATTGTGGACGGATGGAGAATCGATGGTCAAACTCGACGCAGAGAAGACAATTCACGGGCTTAGCTGTGTAATAAGAGACCGGTGTTTTTGGCTCGGTATGGGACGATGTTGTCCGGCCGCCGGATCACCGTGCATGGGGATAGAACGTAGGTGAAATGAGGGGTGAAGAGTGTCCAGTGACGATAGGTCGCTATGGCAACCGACTGCACCGCCTCACCACCCCGTGCATCCCCCATGGCTGCAGTCCGAGTTTGCGAGCGGAACTGCATCCTGGCAGAATGGGAAGAGAGGGAGGACGACGGAGAGGCACCCTGAATTTCGGTGGATAAGTGCAGAGGCACGGAGACGGGGTTTGAAACGAGGGAACGGACAGTCACCCCTGTGAATCTATGTCTAATGATTATCGCATATCCTCAGCCCGTCGAGATCCCCATGGAATTTAGTCTTCCGCGTTCATTAAAAATATCAAAGCCTCATCGAATCGAAGAATCCCCTTCGCGATGGCTTATATGATGAAAGAGTTTCTACTTGATAGATCCGAATTATTCGCAAAAGCTTTGTACAATATTAATAACTATTTATTATCGTATTTGTTACGAAATATTTTTTTTCTCTCTCACCGTTTACTACAAAAAATATAACAAGTATGGGCAATTCGCAATTTGCTTAAGGCAAATGTATATACGTCAAAGTGCAAACGCACATCAATGGGGTTAATGGCACGAAAGAAATTGATAGAGTAACGCTTGGCGCACAGACACGCGATCGGAGATAGTCAAATAACGACTTTTATTTCGCGATGCAAGCAGCGTAATGGTCACTCCCGGTGAATCTCCTTGAACGAGGCCAATCGTAGCCATTCTGCGCGAAACATGACATTAGAGCTCGCCTCGTGCTGATGGACGTGCACGCGACTTTGAGAGTTTTTCGCGGAGAGGGGTAGTCACGGGTACGGAAGGCGCATTACATTATTTATCTTATTTATCGGAGTTTGCACCATTTTCTGATCTGATTCAACGATAGTGGTCACGTACGACCGCCTGGCGTCGGAGACAGCACACAAGGTGGCGTGTCAGAAAATTATTATATGCCTTACTTTGCCGTCTGTCTACGCCGAGTGAATATTTTATTAATTCCACATAAAGCGTCCACATCGGCTTATATTTGTGCGCCGGAGGCCTCCATCATGTCGGCGAACACACGTCAAAAATGCCAAATGCCCTTTATTTGAAGTAACGCGTTGCTTCCGCGAGCTATAATTGCCCTAGAGCGAGGCTTTCGCGTTTGCCAAAAGCGGATGATAGCTAACACTCGTCAGTAAATCAATCAAACGTACAGAAAGTGTTATTGGAATATATTGCAATGTGTTTTAATATATTTGAATCATTCTCTCTCTCTTTCTCTCTTTCTCTCTCTTTCTCTCTCTCTCTC
>Ga0157363_1006219_pt1 | contig 11200 bp, 11 predicted proteins | sample AttsexASBM1_FD_111477 | JGI IMG/M metagenome (GOLD analysis project Ga0157363, IMG submission 111477) | Fungus gardens microbial communities from leaf cutter ant in Ribeirão Preto, State of São Paulo, Brazil - Atta sexdens ASBM1 | ecosystem: Host-associated > Fungi > Mycelium > Unclassified ...
CAGAGCGCCACAGACAAAGTAACCCGGATGTTTGATGCTCCTCAAACTGACTCCATTTCAAGTTCGAACAGTCGATTGGATTATTGAGCGTGTTTTATATCTTAGACAACCTTACGAGAATGAAGTATTGGATTTCTTGATCGTGGATTCATGTAGTACTATCTGTCTTCATGGCTTTCCTGATTCGACTGTTGTCTGCCAGAGCTCATCATCAACGAAAGATCAATTCCTCCGTTAAGGGATACATATACTGTTCCCCCGTTAATTGTTCCTAAATGCAGCTAGTGTGTGAATGAAGAAGCCGGACATGCTGTCAATACGGGCTCATCATGAGGTAAAACACTGTTAGATGATGTGTGAGGGGCATCTTCGAGAGGGACATGACCTTACATAGTTCTGGGACGCTCAACATCCGGAACATCTTATGATTGTGCATAATTGAGGACTTGACTGTTTATGCTATCACGACGTTGTCACAACGTCTGAAGGAGTGGGAGACTGGTATTACAACAAGGCATACTTTAGACAGGGAAGCCATAACCGGTCGGTATGCCACAAGCCATAACTATGATTTGAAAAGAGGATTTTCAAGTCAGTCCGTGAGCTTTGTTCATTCGAGGTAAATATTCAAGGATCGCAAGTCAGCCAGGGACTATGAAATACTTGTAACATAGAATTCAATTATTCCATCGGTCACAAGTATCACAAATGACAAGACTCTTCCAAAGTTCAGAATCGAAAGTGAGAGTAAGTGCCAAAAAAGGGTATACAAAGGAAGAAAAACTAGAAATTTTGGAGAATACTAGTACGAAGGAAAGGTACCACGATGAACTGAATAATAACATGCTCAAGAAAATTGTCCAGGTGGTATGTTGTGGTGAGAAAAGAGCTCGTTTATCTCCTGCTTGTGCCACGACTATGGTTCAGCACATCCAAATCAGCTTCGAGCGATTTAATGGCGCCATGAGCGAGCTCGAGGTCTTTGTTAAGACGATCACGCTCTTTGATGAGCTGGAACCCGAAACGATCAGACAGTGCATTTTCCATGTGAGATTAACTGCGTACGTGTTGTTCCCACTGCCTGAAACGTGCTTCCTCTGCCTTGACTTGATCAGTAAACTTCTTCCTGAGTTCATCCTCTTCTTGCCGGAATTTGGGATTTTCATCTTTCTTGACCTTGGCTTCACCGAATTTGCGCGTCTCCATTTGTTGTTGACGATAATTTTCATAGTGAATGTCCTCAGTTGTCGAGACGAGATCCAACATGAAGGTACGAATCAAGAGGGACCGAAGCTTCTTGAAGTCGCAGTGGCTCTCATTTTCAACTATATCCAACAGACTCAGTTATCAAATCCGGATACAGAGAGGATATCGTAGCGGCATACCTTCAGCAACACCCCAAAGGTATTCGCGACCCTTGACGGTGCGACCGTCAGCGGTCTTGACATCTTCTGTGGAGCCAATGATGGAAAAAGGCATAGCCTCGGCGAGGGCGCGAGCAAGGTCAGCACTTTCATCATCGGCATCAATAGGAGGGTTATAGGTGCGGACACCTTGCGCGGCAACAACTTCACGAACCTGGTTAAATCACGTAGTTGGCATTAGCGCTCCTAACGAGGACAAACAAAAATAAGTACCCTCTGCTTGAAAATCTGGAGATCATTCTGGGTCAAAGTGTCGGCTTTGGCGATGACCGGAATCAAGTTAACCCGAGTTCCAAGACGTCTCATAATCTCGATGTCCAGAGGCTTGAGTCTAGATTGTAACCAGAAAACGTGTCAAAGGGAAATGAACCCGAAAAGTCAGATTGCTGCTACATACGTGTGTCCAGTGGGACGGATGAAATAAAGGCAGGCATGCACACGTAGGTCGGTCTTCTCACTCCTCTGAGGTTGTTGCTCCTGCCTCATGTATGCCTCATGTTGGTCGTCGATGAAGTCGACAATGGGCGTCCAGGAATCACTATTGTTGACGTAGTCGCCAAATCCGGGTGTGTCGATGACGGTGAGCTTGACCTTGAACTGCTTCTCCTCAAGTTCGGCCTTGATAATCTCAACCTCTGTAAGCTTGTCAAGTTGCTTGTGATGGCGCCTGTTGTAGTTTTTGGGAGGCGAGAGTTCGGTGGAGAAGAGGGTGTTGATAAGAGTGGTTTTCCCAAGACCAGACTCGCCTGAACAACGTATAAAAGTGAGCATGGCGCGTATTATAACATCATAAAATTGAGCACCAACCTACAACCATAATTGTGAAATGAGCACCCCGCTTAGCAACGATTTTATGCCTCTAAGGACACGTCAGACGTGTTCACCACGGAAGACGACGGCAGCGAGGATACCTGATTAGGAAGATTGGCAATGCCAATACCATCATTAATGGGAGCGAGAGTGGTCATTTGGAGAGGATGATGACTATAGGATTAACCAAACCAAAAATCGTTTGAGTTTCGCACTACCATTATTTGGTCATATTTACTTGGAGCCCCCTATAGTACGTAGTATAATTAAATCATTCAAGTACTGGAGACCAGGTGTGATGATGTACATAACTGAGATTCTAAGCTAACACTTTGCAAGTCAATTTCCAGTGTACATCCTCCGTCTGATCGATAGTCAAACTGTAGAAATTCTTCACATGAAGCCCACAGTACAGGGGGCATCCATTGGAAGGATCTAGTTATACGGAGTATCGGCCAGTACAATCTTGTAAATGACACTCCTAGTCGCTATATTGGAGAGAGGGGAAGCTTTAGCTCCTCAGGTTAATGTCATGTCACGAAACGATAAGGTCAGATCACTGAACAAGGCTTCGCTCGCGTTGATCTATACTCCATGAATTGGCTCCTGAGACTCAGGCCTCTTCAAGTGGAACAACATGGCTCTGATGGAAGGTGGGTTGGCAGTTTATAGGGACTGCAGCACTGCAAAACGAAAGGACCATTTTCTTTGGTGACACCCATTTACTAGTATCCATAAGCTATCATTTAGGTTGGACAGGGGTTACCTATGACCTTGGGACGCAAGACAAGTGTGTGTTTTGTCTAGAGTCAACGAGCGGAGGTGTTTCAGGGAGCCATGAGATAGACATTTGTAGATCAGAAATCTTGTTTGTATCATTATATGATTAGTCAGCAAGTATGAGCGTCGAGCTTGCGCGTCCAGACTTGAAAAAAACTTTCAACCATGGACCACTTTCCGACAAATTGGGGCCGACCAGTATGTACTCTTCCCTATTTTTATGTTGATTGTTCACCACTGCGACAGCGCAACGACGCTTACGATGCCTATGGCACATTTCCCCTACCCCACAGACCGAGCAATAATACGAAAGATGCCTTTGTATCTGCTGTTCAGCGCACTCAGTAAGCAAATAAATGTATTTATGGTGGAAAACTCGCCTATGGACACTTTCAAGACAACCGATCGTCACAGGAACAAGTGTTCTCGCGTTGAAATACAAGGATGGGATTATGATGGCAGCCGACACGCTAGGTAATCTATCCTCATGCCTCGTGCTCATTATGTGTCTGAAAGAACTCGCCAGCGTCATATGGCTCCCTTGCTCGTTTCAAGGATATCCAGCGATTGCATCCCGTTGGCAAATATACCGTCATCGGCGCTGGTGGCGATATGTCTGACTTCCAATATGTCCAGAGATTCCTAGAAGAACTTATCATCGAGGAATTCACCTCTCAAGATGGTCACGACTTGGGTCCTGCGCAGATTCATGAATATCTGTCCCAAGTCATGTACTCTCGCCGGTCGAAGCTTAACCCTTTGTGGAATTCCTTGCTCGTCGGTGGTTTCAAGGATGGCAAGAGGCATCTTAGTCCCCATCTCCATTCCAACCCAAAGTGCTGATTTTTTTAATCTAGTTTCTTGGCATACGTCGACCTTTTGGGTACTACTTATTCTGCTTCAACACTTGCTACGGGTTACGGAGCCTACCTCGCCCAACCCTTACTACGCCAAGAAGTTGAGGGAAAGGAAGATACCTTGACAGAAGAAGAAGCTGTACAGATCATGGAAACCTGTATCAGAGTACTCTACTACAGAGACGCTCGAAGCATCGATAAAGTCTGTCCCTTCCCGATCTTTCCGTCTGGCAACTTGTCGAGCTCATTTCAATCCAGTACCAACTCGCTGCCATCACTGCCGGCGGAATCAAGATCACAGAATCTCGTCTTATTTCGACGTCGTGGTCGTTTGCCGAAGGTATCAGAGGGTACGGTGCCCAGACCCAGTGAACTTGATGGACACCGTGTACATTATGTCTACGTCTTTTCTCGCTCTCTGCCTTTATTAATGGTAAACAATCTCTTCACTTCTATCGGTGCTCAGTCCTGATTGGATTCAAAAATCGGCTAAGCCGCCAATTGGTATTCAAATGGCTATTGTATGGTTCGTCTGCCGCGGTATACGTTAGATAGTCAAGCCACACGGTAGGTTCAATACCTCGCTCGTCATCTGCCTTATACTGTGGAATGGTCATTCCGTTTGAGACATCTGGAAGCCTAACCTCACATGAGATAATGAGATAACTATCTTATTTACGTCATGAATGGATTACTAAGTATATCCTACGATTTGTCTATAATTATAGAAAGATCTCTTCTATTAGTTTATCATTAATCTGCTGAGAATACTTGGTGATTAGTTCTAAGTGGTTCTAAGTATGTTCCAAGTATTCACTGGCCTTCAATACTGGTGCCTAGACAATAATAAGGAGGAAATGACCACAGAGACACTATAGCTACTATTCTAATAAGATAATAGCAAGGAGTCAAGGAGACAAAAAAATAATCAAAGAACTAGACAAGTGGAGACAATACCTATGTTATAATCCACCATGGGCCACACCAGTTAAATACATATAAGATAACAGAAGACCATGGAATATCATAGAAGAGTGGGAAAGCATAGGAAAGTGGAAGAGTGTTAAGTGTGATTTTTTTTGGTTCAACAGTCTATTACACAGAACATGCTGGCAGACCATGATAGCTACACAAGACAACTATTTAAATATGAAAAGGAAAAGGAAAAAGAAGAGAAATGAAAAGAAACATGAAGCTGTACAAGGAGACACAAAAACTAGAAGGTTATGTAAAATACACAACTAAATCTATGTAATGTCTTCTTGAAAGCAAAATGTGTCTGGATTGAACTCTAGAAATGTGAAAACATTTTGAGGGATTCTCACTTTGGGTTCCATGACTTCTTATATTGTTCACAGCCATATAGGATATGTAACTTTGTCTCAATTGGAGAGTTACTGCAAGAGTATGCAATAGATGCATTAGGGAAAAACCTTTGTCTATATTCACCAATGGGAGCATGATTGGTTATTAGTCTAGTGATGCATGCACAGAATAAATTGGAGAGGCTACATGTTATGACTCAAAGATCTTAGAGTTGATCAGTGAATAGAACCTTGTATTAGGGTTAACACAAGAGAACTCAATAGAGAATTCTGTACAGGATTGTCTACCTTATATACCTCAGACTACTGGTCTGTGCACTACTACTTTAGCCTACCCTAAATGACCATGTGTCTACCTTCAGGCCACTATATATATAATGCATGGTATGATGTCATTTCTTCCAGAACCTTCTACTATCTTTCATCATGGCATGTGATCATGTGACTGTGTGACAGTGACATGTGACATCCCTCCCTAACCCTAGTTTCTAAAAATAGAATAGACTAAGAGGGACAGAAAAGAAAAATAAAATTGAGTCCAATCTTTGTGTTTCTAACACTATAATGTTTCAGCCAGGCTCTGTATTTCAAATGGGATTGCTGTCATTGTCATTTAGATTAAGGAAGTTCCTTTCCTTGTAGTTGGATGCTTGAAAGTACATCTGCCACTTTTTATGGAATTTCAATTCTTTGTTAACTAGAAGATAAGAGGGCCATTTATTGTTGCTAGGGCAGTCCAAAAATAAAATAAAATTGCTGGAGTTTTTACTAAAGAACTTTAAGTTGCTAGATATGGTGATGAAATGTAGTTAGTATAGATAGAGGGTCATGTCAAAGATTCTTTTGACTACTAGAATAATATCAGTGACAATAATAATACATGTGACATCTTGTATTTGAGATGCTTGACTAATACCACATCTTATGGTAAAAAGTTCAGCTTCTGTGGGTGTAAAATTCATTGCATGATGAATAGTTTTCATGATAATCTTATGTTTTCTCCAAATATGAGACTAAAGTAGTAATGTTGTTTTTGACACTTGTATTAGATATGATGAGCACAGGATTATGACAATTAGTTGAATCCTTGTAAATGTTCTCAAGTTTATTTTGATGAGTAGTTCTTACTTCAGCATCTTTACAATTTACTGTATGAAAGAAAAACAATTAGGAAAAGTATCTATTAGATGAAATACTGGGAAAAGTTCTCTATTCAGATTGTCAAAGATAGGAAAGACTTGGTTAAGACAGTTATTGGTGTCCACTATAGAACTCTTAACTTTCAAGTATTACTTGGGAGTAAAATAACTCATGGCTATATAATGAGGACTGGCCTGTTTGGAATGATGCACATCCAAAACACATGTTGCTTAGAAAGAGATGCTACTTAGGGATGGTGATATCTTATAAGTTTATTGAGGTAAAAGTAAATAGAGATGAGGCTGGTAATAGCCTCAACCCCTATGAATGTGATGTATAAAAAGCTTCTGTAATCTATAAGACTGTTTTTCTTTTTATTTTCTTCAATTCTTTGAGAGGTTGATATAATAGCGCTCCTTTGAAATACTAGAGCTGAAAGCCATATAGAGCAATAAGAAAAACATAAGTTCTGTATAACAAATACTCATATATCAGAGAGAGTCCTCTTGTTGAATTGCTGAGCATTTTTATGCCCTTGATAGTGGATAGAGCTTTATTAGCATAATAACAAATGTGTTGTTGAAAAGAAAGTTTTATATCAAAGAAAAATTCTAGATATTGCCATGTATCTTTAGATCTGAGTATGGCACTACCTGCAGATCTGAGATCCAGTGGAGAAGGATCAATAATATTTTTTGACCTAGAGAAGTGAAAAACCCCTGATCTGTTATGTTTGATTGCTAAACCAAATTGGTTAAAGAGAGAAGAAATGATACTGTTATAACTCAAAACTCTTAGAGTTGGATTAAGAGATAATCTTGTATTGGGTAACACAAGAGAACTCGATGGAGAACTCTGTACAGAATAGTCTACCTTTATATACTGAATCCTTATGGTCTGTGTTAGTCATTTCTAGCCTACCCTAAACAACTATGTGTTAGCCATGAGGTCTGCACATGATATGATGTCATCTTTCTAGAACCTTCTTTGTGCCATGTGACCCTATGTCACTACTAACCCTAACCCTAGGTGCTCAAAATAGAAAAAAAGAAGATAGAAAAATAAAAGAAAAATAGAAAATAGGAAGAAAATGAGAAAAGAACTAAGTCCCCTTCTTATAGCTCTGACAGATACTATAACTATAATAAAAGACTACATTAGACTTTTCATAACTCTTCTCTTGAGAAACAAAAAGACCATTATTTACAAAAGAAAGAATAGAAACTAGGATAGGAATTGAAAGATTTTTGGTTCTTTTTTTGAATATGTGAAAAAGAAATGTAATGTAAAGAGCCAAAAGAATTGGGAAAAGAGAATTGGCAGATTCCTGTCCAACACCAACACCTACTTTGGAAAATGGTGATGTAAAATGATTCCACACATATTGAGTTTGTCTGTTGATTAAATAGCTAGAGAAAAATTGGGAGATTCTAGTATCAAAATCTGCTTTGTTTAGAATCATTGGAAGGAGTTGGTGATTTAATAAAGGGAAGAACTGAGCAATGTCAAATGCAAGAGTGCTTATATAAAGGTCTTTTATCTATCCCACTCATATGAGATGAGTTAAGAATGATAGAATGAACTTGTAACCTATTAATTATCACTTTTGTGATTAATTTGCCTAGTGTATTAAGAAGAACAATAGGTCAAAAAGCCTTGGGGTTATCTTATGAAGATTTGTTAGGCTTTGAAATAATAATGAATGTTGATTTCTTGAAGTGTGATAGCTAATGACTGAGATTGATACAGGTATTTGCTATATTGACAATATTAGTAGTATATCTAAGATTGCTTATTATATTTTTAAGGTGGTTCCAAGAAGTATGATCTGGACCTGGAGTGGAAGAACTACTGTACTTTATGATAGCATTGTTAAATTCCATATTAGAGAATGGAGACTAATCAGCTTGTTAACACATAGTAATTTCATCAAAAAGGTGCATATTGAAAGGCCTATCTTGAGTGGAATTATAAGATTAATGTAATGCTTTCTACAAATTATCCAGTTCATTACAGAGAAGTCTGTTAAATTTAATAGCTTTAATTACTGGTAATTTTTTTTCTTGATCCAATTCATAAGGTTCCAAGGCCTCTTGTTAGTTAAAGCAATTTCTTGAATCCTAATATCAAAAAAGACCTATTCAGTTGCTTTTACTGTCTTCTTATAATTGATTCAGTCACTTCTCCTTCTGAATAGCCATAGGTTAGTAAGTTCTTGTTGCACTTCTTGTTCTACCATTCTTTAGATCATTTAGTGATGTTAATGAGCTTAAAATGCTTGTTCCAAAGATCTTCAATAATAGTGGCAAATTCTTGAGTCATATATTCTAGAGTATCACTATTAAGATTGTTAGTTATATTAATATTGCATATCTTGTTTCTAAGCTCTTTGACAAATTCTTTTTCTTCTTTGCTATTCTTAATAATAGTTTGTTTTATTTCTTGAATAATTTTCTCTTTGATGATAATTGATACCAATAGACATGCATGATTAGAAAGACTTTTTAAGTTAGGTGAAATATGATAGTTATTGAATTCCTCTGTTTTAGTGCAGAGAAATATCAGATCTATTACTGAATTCAAATCCTGAGGGTTGTCTGTATACTGAGTAGGTACTGGATTGATAGGTATTGATAAATCTAGATCAAGACTATCAGCTACTTTACAGAGTATATCAGAATGTATTAAGTGATGATAATATGATAGATTCAAATTGTTATCTCTGATATTAAAGTTGCTTATCATAATTGATAGGATATTGTTCAAATTTGCCTCAGTATTCTTTAGATACTTTAAGGTAGACTGCTGGTTGTCTGAGTAAATATTAATGATAAAACACAAAATATCATAATTGAAAAAGAAGATAAGTTTAATATCTTGATGATTAGAAATGTTCTTTCTTAATGAAAAATATAACTTAGCTAGCTTGATGTTAATATAAGTGATAACTCTTAGGTGATCATCATCAATAATTGATGATCTTGTAAACATGATCTAAAAAGAATGATGGGGAGCTTCTATGAAATCTTTACCTTTCTCAAATGTAAAGCTTGGGAGTTGTCAGATAATTGACCAAGGAGGTTTCTGAATAAATAAGATGTTAAAGTTTTTATAATTTTCCAAAATTATATCAGTGAGAAGCTTATTTTTTTGAATATTCTGTGAAAATTTCTAAAGAAATTTTATAATCATTGTTTGTTCTCATCTATAGTTGAGTGAATTGAATTGGCTTTGATTTTTTGGAGCTCTTGAGATTTCTTTACATACCACTTTCTGTTGAATCTATACTTCTAGAATAGACAAATGTTGCTATCTGCTTGGTGTCTGCCTTTACAATTAATATACTTAAAAGAGTGAGTACAAGGCTCTTTTTTCTTGGTTTTAAGTCTAGGAGAGTTAGTTTTAAAGTCAGTCTTATAACATTATACCATCTTCCTATGATGTTTGATTTTATGAGGACTGTTGCACTTTTGGTATTTAACACCATATATACAGTAGGAGAAAGTAGTATGTTTTCACTTCCAAAAATTCTTGCATTGAGAAACACTAGAGTTCATGTTGGTTTCTTGAATGATTACAATGTGTTGTTCTACATTGAAATATCTGTTAATAAGACTTCTAGCCTTTGTACCATTTTGAGAGTTCTAAATATCAACCCACATAACAGTCATATTGGACTTGGGAAAAGCCTTGACGATACAAGGATAGAACATTAGAACAACATTATTAAAAATATAAGTATTTTTTATTATCTCTTCTATTGTATCAGATGTAATAGGGAAATTTATGTTGACTGAATAATAGGGTACTTGTTATGATGTGCTTAGACATTAACATTTTTCTTTATTTTCCTTGATTTAATATTTCTTTTCTTTTGATTTTTCTTTATTTTCTTTGACAATGAAGAGGCACATGACTACATGTCACATGATGTGAGGTCATAGGCCTAGACTCTGGGAGAAGGGGATAGAAAAATGACATCAAGATGTATGTTTATAGCATGTTCATCTTATAGTGTATATATAGTATACTCATGGCTGACACATGAACATTAGGGTAGGGTAGGGTTATTCATTGTTAGCATGGACCATGTATCTATTGTATAAATAGGGTAGCAATACATTGGGAACTTCTTGTTAAGTTCTCTTGTGATCTCCACTTGATATCTGTCTTGAGATTTATTACTTGTGTTGCTATTGGTCTTTTGACTAGTGGTTGCTACAACAGTACTCTCAGGATTTTGAGGTAAGATTTGGATTGAGGAAGATAAGGGCTCATAATATTGTTTGAGTTGATATTGTTCAACTTTTTGATGTATTTTTCCATCATGTTCAAATCTGAAGTAGCTACTACTTTGTTAGTAGTGATGATAATTTATTTATTATTGGAACAAATAAAATCAGCTAACACTTCAGATTTCACATCTTTCAGAAGTCTGTTGATTTTTAAGATATGAAAGTTTGCTTGAGAAACAATTGCATTGGAGTTTTTTTTGCTTATTAGTATGATAATCTATTTTCTAGAGGATTCTTTAGTAGTCATATTGAATTTTGGTTTATTCTTCTTTCTATTATTGTTGGCAACATTGTGTATTTTGATAATCTTGCTGGAAGACAAACTGGGAAATGTATCCTTAATTTTGAGAATATTCTCAATTTTACTTTTTGTAGCCTGAGTAAATGACCAGGTTTTCAAATTGGAGGATTGGGTCTTCTTGTAATATTTAGATTTGGTTAGAACACTTGTACTAGGTCGAGAGGGGATAGGTGAAGAAACTCTTAAAATATCAGTCTGTTTATCTTTGGTTGTCCTTGGAGTGGTTTTGGAAGTGGTTGTACTATTCTTGTTGAACTAGAATGAGACA
>Ga0157363_1006220_pt1 | contig 11198 bp, 2 predicted proteins | sample AttsexASBM1_FD_111477 | JGI IMG/M metagenome (GOLD analysis project Ga0157363, IMG submission 111477) | Fungus gardens microbial communities from leaf cutter ant in Ribeirão Preto, State of São Paulo, Brazil - Atta sexdens ASBM1 | ecosystem: Host-associated > Fungi > Mycelium > Unclassified ...
AGAATACTTCAGGACAAGATTTGGAGATGTGATTAATAATGTCGTTTAAATTTTAGATTTACTTTGATATGCGCATAAATTATATATTGCATAGAAAAAACGATTTAACTGAATTATCTACAAAATTAATTAGATACAGATCTGAAAATAATTTTATTAACCATTAAAATAATTACGTACAATACTCAAATTGATTGTTAGAATTCTTTGAGCATTGTTATCAATGTTTAAGCGTTCTACATTACTTTGACTATAATTATTTTGATGATCAAATAAAATTTTTTGTATCTAACACTAAATTTTTATATGCTTCAGCAAAATGTTTCCGTGTACATATGTAATTTTCTCTTTAGACTTGTGTTACTTTCTTGAATGTGTTCTTCATTTCATCAAATAAAATACGCTCACTTACGCTACTAATAAATTGTGCTATTAACAAACAATACTATAAATACTAAATAAAATCGCAATCGATTTTACGCTCCTCGAAACGATGAAGATTGATTACGGCAATCTCTCTGTGTGTTGCAAGTTGTTTTGGAATGGAAAAAAAAGGTTGATTTTATTAGGCGTTAATTTGCGAACTTCTTAATTGCGATATGAAAAATTTAATTTTTTAGCCCTTTTACTTTTTTTGAATAGTTATTTATTTCATCGCTTGGTCGAGTTGTAAAAACATCGCACGTGCAAATTTATTTTCTTCCCGCGATATTTCAAAGAAGAGGGAGATGCAACAAAGTAAAATCTCTCGAATGAAATTGCCAGTCGATTCAGAATATATTGATGTGTAGTATTGTAATTCGTTTATTACTATTGCAAATAAAATTGTTAGATTGTAACGACAATAGAATTCAAAATGTCGTACTATAGTATGCAGTTGTAAATAATGTAAATTGTACTGTAAATGAAATTATAAAACGTGTCTGCTTATGGCGACGTCGATATCAATAAAAGAATAAATTAATCATTCACCTGTTGATCATGTTAGCCTTAGTCGGAAATGACCGATTCTGCACTTAATGCGCTTTGTGATACTTACATCTCGTTTGAAGTTTCGCTCTCAAAGGAGAGGCGAGACAAGACTTCCTCTCAAGTTCTAAATCGCCGCAGCTTGCGAGCAATTCATTCTCTATGTTGAATTCGTAATGATTATTCATGATATACCTTCTCGTCGGAGCAATCGTGCTGAGTTTTTCGATAAAAGAGAAAGAGAGAGAACATTCGCTCGTGTTGCATATAAAGAAGGGTAATACGTGTGTGAGGATAGGTTCTGCATAAAGTATACGATAAAAGGTCGTGTGAGATGCAGTAAGCGCATCTCCTTTTTCTTACGACACCCACCGGAGTTTACCTCGCCCGAGCTGTAACGCGAAAATAGTGCTGCTTCACTGTGAATTGCTCTCGGAAACGCATTCTTTTTTCTTTTTTTTTTTTCTACCTTAACCTATCTATTCCTCTTATGGCCCGATTTACGGTAAAGGTCGTAGAGATTGTCGATTATCGCAAAAATAACGAGATTTTGCGCCGCTCGTCAAATTGGCGGAAGAAATCTCCCGCTGAATAAATCGAGACACGCATTCAATATTCGTTTTTTCTTTCTGCGAATTAGTACGATCCATCACTAGCTGCGCGAATATTGTTCATAAATATTCATGATGTGCAATTTGATGGTATCACATTTAATATTGATGTGTAAATACGAGACGGGATCATTCAACTTTGTCACGTTATTGTTACTTTATCTTTATTTTTTATTTCAGTGAAATTAGAGCAAATGAGTCCATCAGTGACATAAAATGTTTCACGCTCTCGGAATTTTAATAAAATTCGCGGCATTAAGTTATATTAACATAAACGGTTAATGTTAACTATAATATGTGAAACTCTATTATATGATTATTGAATTACAAGTTTCAGTACCTCGTTTTTTCTTCGTGTAAAAATGCCCTTGCTACAGAAGGAATAGGTGCCAGGTTTATCCTATGTAAGGGTTATTCCGTGTACTTCTTTTAATCATTGCCGGTTCAAATGGGAAAAACGAACGATTTCAATCGGCGTGGTAAGTGGGTCGAGGTAAAAGCAGAACGAGAGAAAAAGAAAAAAAATATGTAGGATTGGTTTAATAGGCAAACTCAATGGGCGACGACGAGTATGCGTTACCCGATGAAATTACTTCCTTTTATTCCACGCAGACGCGTCCTCTATCGTCGAACATTTCTACATAGATCCGGTCACGCGTAGTTTATTAACTTGATTTATCTTATTTTTGAATAAGGTAAATGTTGGCGGGGAAACTCCGAGTTTGTATCTACAGTATCATGTGTGTATCTAGCTATCGCTAGATTTTTACGTAACGTGTGACGGATAATAATGTTGTTTTAAATTCATATTTTAAATCATCTTCGACTGACCATAGATTTCTCACCGTTCGCTATTGTTGAATCAAGATATTTTATCGTTCTTATTATTTCATTTTCGAAGAAATAGGAGTAAAAAATATACAATCTTTCAGAGATATTTTGAATTTATTCGACTGAAAAAAAGTTCATTCTATATTCTCCGCAAAATTTTTATTTTTAAACTTTTTAATATCGAGAATAAATTATGGGGGGGAGGGCGAAGTTTTCTTTATGAATTTTAAATAGAATTGAATAAACGCCCTCCCTTCTCTTTGCAATTGTAAGCGATACACGGCGATACTTATGCATTTTGCTATTTGATTTTATTAATAACTAATAACGAAGAATTTTCTATTCCTTTGCAATCACGATAAAAAGTTTTATATTTTAAACATGTGATAGCAACTGACGAGATTAGTTCTAATTAAAATCACTATTAATAGTAATATATATTATTGTTTTTCCATTTAATAGCATTTGAAAATTTTATATAGAACTTTAATTGGATATGGGGGTTTTTTTACTCATAATTTTCTGAAAAATATAAATAGAAATCAAACAATTGAATATTAATAAGTACGTTAAGTAACTTATTTTGATAATATTTCTAAAAAATAAAAATTTTAATTAATATAACATTTTTTTATTGCGAATTTTCGATAAAATTATATATTTAAAGATTTGTAAATAATCATTAACATAATTATTTTAGAAAATATTTAAAAAGAAAGAAAATAATATCTGTTTTACAACAAATTTAAAAAGATTATAACATTCACATTTTACAACATTCACATATTCTTGTCACTGAAGTATAAAAACATCTCAAGTGACTATTCCTGGGATCAACTTTTCTCGACGTCATCACTTGCTACTTTTGCTTTTCTCTCGAAGTTACTCATATGACACAACTTTCTTTTTGGTAGCAAAAATACGTGCAATAAATGCCTCTAAGTTCATCATGTGCTCCGATGTAATTTACTGCATCGCTGAAAATAAATTTCCTAGTGGTAGGTGAATTCGTGTCATTTCGTCGAAGTTATTCCAGGCGTTTGTTGCGTCTGTAGTCGCGATGCACTGTGTTTATGCGCCACGCGGCAATAAATCCGATCTAATCGAAACAGGCGGAAGTCATTAGTGTTCTTGATGCTTCAGATTGATGCTCACCTGATGACGGATTCAGTTACAGAGGCGGCCTACTTTTTGCACCAAGGTCCACAAAAGATATCCACTACGATACAAGAATTTTCAATATAAATTTGATTCGTAAATGATTCAATTAATAAAACTGACTGTCCCATTAATCGTTTTTTGTTACAAAATATATCCTGGATTTTTGAGATATTTACAATTTACAGTTACATCTTTAAATATAAATTTTTATTTAAAATTTTTATTTAAAATTTTATTAAAAATTATTTATGAATAATTATTAACTTTTTGAGGATATTTGTTCTAATAAAGAAATTTAAAGAGGATTTTGTTTTATAAGAATTTTCAAAGTCACTAAATTTGATTCTGATCTCACAATTGTAAAATTTAAATTTAAAAAATATAATCTAATTATCATGAAAAGAACTTCTTGATATCGTTCAGTTTAAATGTTGTTTGAAAGTATCAAATTTCAAAATATCGAATTTCAAAAAATAATTTCATCTAATTCCAGCAAGGAGAATTTAATATTACCTACTCATAATCAGAGTTTGAAAGTTAAAGTGGAAATTATTGCTTGCATAATACAATGAACTTTAAATAAAGAAAAAATTTGATACAATTTCATAATTAAAAATTTCTAAATCAAGTTTTATGTGTAATAATCAAATTATTTTTAAAAATTTTATCATGATTTTTCATTCTGCATTTTGTGAAATTGGCATCCCAAATTTTTAATTTTCGATTTTTTGTGTTAATTCACCAGAACTATTTTTCATTTTCAGTAGGAAAAAACTCTTCGAAATGCATTCGAAATTGCGACAAAAATTTCAATTTTTGAAAAGTGAGGTGCTAATTTCACAAAGATATAAAAATCAAGTGAAAGGTTTACAAAATAAAGAGAGATATACCCAAATGAGCATGCCTATATCCATAAGGATTAATTTTCTTAAATTTTGACGAAATTTACCTACGAAAAAGTATCTAATATATCAACAACATTATCATCTATATAAGATGTGTAAAATTTTACAAAGTATTATAGCTATTGTGTGGTACGTATCAGCAGTAATAATTAGACATCGGATTCTTATGCAATTTTATATTTTTTTAGAAAGCAGATTGGAAAGTAACATAAAAATAGAAATTTATTTTATTAAAAAAGCATTCTAAAAATACATATATTTATTTGTACATATTGCGCAAATTTGCATATTTTATGCAAAAGATATCTGCATAAAAATCCTATGTCTAATAATATTATAATTTGAGATCAAGTGCGAGAAGATAAAAAGAAAGCATATGAACTATCATCTTCTTTATAACTGGTAAATGGAATAAAAATGGCACTGATAATAATTTTCAAAATGAATTATCCCATTTCATTGAATGCACTTATTTTCGATTTTTGAAGTACATCTCACTTTTCCTTGAATTTAAAGATGAGCTCGGTTTTCTGTATAATGCAAGTACGAATATACGTATATAGGTCGCATCGATGAAAGTAGATGAGTTAAAGAAAGCAATTGAATTGTGACTGAATAAAAATGTCTGGCTGAGTGTATGCATATGTGTTTCATAGCAAAGATCTATTTATTTTATTTTTATGTTACGTAAGCGATAATCCTGATGTCACGATATATATAACAAGCATTCTCGAGAATTCTTTTGTGCTGTAAATTTTTTTCGATTAGCGGCGTTTTATATTTTCGTAATTCGAAATTATTTTGCCGAGGAACCGTGATATGCAAAAATAAAACAACAATGTTCATATTTTCTGCGTTTATACTGAAGTGCACTACTTTGTTTTATCATTAGGTCTGTTTTTTATTGCTGCTCTGAACCGGTGCAATAAATTGAAATGAAACATACATACAATATATTTGTTTCACTTCAACTTATTGCACTGTGTGTACTAGTTCAGAAAGTGCAGCAATAAAAAAGATTTATTGTTTTATTTATCTGCAAGCTCTGAAAATATTTTATATTGCAAATATAGTTAATGTAATTGTATCGAAAGCAATATTGTTGGAAATTTTATCGCTTTATTTCATTTTGATACTTCAAATATTTTGCAAGTATTTTCAAATATTATCATTTAAACACGTTGTTCTTATATCAAACATAGCTGATTTATTTTTTCCGAATTAAATAAAATTTTTATCTAAGAGACATTGATTTATATAAGACATTGATTATTACATATAATAAAATATATTAAATATTTTATACGATATACATTAAAATAATGATACTTAGAATCGCATATTTTAGTATTATATTGTTGTTATATTGTTTTACACATATAATATCAAATTTGATTTCATGAAAAAGTACGCTTCGGAAACTGTTTGTTCCAAAAGCGGAGATATTTAACAACGTTTTTATTATGAGTGATATATGGATACACGTCTATTATTATTAAAAAATAACGACCGTTATTTTTGCGAGATCCTGAAGGCGACAAGTTTATTTTGCTCAGGGATACAGACTTGTGTTGATGGAAACGAGGTTGTTTTCTATTTGTGTCTGTCTACGTGAAACGTATAGGAAACAAAATATTTTTATTGGTGTGAAAGATACGTGGTTCTCTCCTCTGTTTGGAATATGTTTGAAAAATAGGAGTGTACACTCCATTTTTTGTTAATACTAAGTATATTATTAAATATGTCTTGTAGATGTCCATTATTCATCTTTATAAACATATCATTCATGTATGTTATATGCAAGCTGATCTTCATTGAACATGAAAGTCCACTTAATAAAGATGAGAAAGCATTTTTTTACATCATGGCTCTCCGTTCCTTTAATGGAATTATTATGAAAGTTGAAAGATATAAACACATTGGTTGATTTATTAAAGTGCGTTTCATTCACTTGACATATTTTCTTTTTTTTTTTTCGAATCTTTTATTACCAAAATTTGTGAAATATTTTTTCTCTTTTCTCGAAATAGGATTAGTTCAATAACAAACAACTGAACTGTGCAATTTTTGTTATTTTAAATAGAACAACAATTCTTTCGTAGTATACATATTTGCGAGATGAGTGAATCAGTTCGGTGTCGCGTGAACGCGATAAATGAAAAAAGTTCTTTCCTGATCTATTCAAATTTCAAGACTTTAACTAGATATATCGGAACTTCTTTCAACATCTGCCAAAGTTTACTGCGTTACATAAGATTGCGAAAACTTTCACGTTAATTTCGTTTCGAATGTAACTTCGGCTACATCGTGTTGCTTCTACGTTTTGCTTTATCTCTCCTGAATATTAACACGGAAGCAGAAGTGCAAAAAGCGTATTATGAAAGAAAACAGAATGTCGCAAAAATCTAACATATAACTTTTCATCCCAGTTCTGAAAGTAAACATATTTGTGATCTTATTTTGTCACGATTGCGGAAGACAATATTCGTGTATAATATTTGAATGGTATGCAGCACCACAGGTGTATTTTTCTTGCCAACGAGCTCATCGAAGAAACATTGTGAATTGAACGAGACAAGCGCGGGAGACGCAGTTTAGTTTTTAATGAGACGCGGTCTCGTTGCACGTTCTTTCAGCGTTTATTATTCACTGCAAAAAACTTCGCGTTTCATTCTCTTTGACTGTTTTCTTCAGAAAAAGTGAGAGCTGATTATTGTATTTTAAGTTTAATATATTTTTCAAGGTACATCACAACACACACACAACAAAATTATATAAGATGTTATAATATTAGTGTAATATTTCTTCTCTCTTTTAAAAATAGTGAGACAAGAAAATTTTTTTCTTAATTCATGAATTGACAAATATTTTTTAGTCCTGCTTATAGATTAATACATGAAATTTGCAACTATCTACTCATTATTTTCACTCATGTCATAACACAAGATAATAATCACTGTTTTTCTCTTGCGGTTGTATGTATCTTTATAATAGAATTGGATTGTAGCTTGATGATATTATATTTCCAGTATAGATTACAAGAAACATGAATTTATGTCCGTTTAGAGAACAGCTAAAAGTAGATAATGCCGTGCGAGTATAATTACTCGGAATTATGGAACCGCTCTATTATTAGTCATGAGATTTAATCCGAGATCCAAAATCGTGATAATAATTCCCAGAATCTCCTTATTTCGTTTGAAAGACAGAAAACAAGAGTAAATATAATTCTTTTTTCCTCACATTTTCATAGCAAATGTTACATTTTTATGTTCTATTTTGATATATTGACTTTATGTATACACGTGTATATATATATATATGTGTGTGTACATATAAAAAAAAATATATATTGTACACACTGGACACTATTGGAGAATCAACCGTGGAAGTACAACAACTATAACAAGATATATATATACGCGATATCTCTCTATCTAGTTATAGTAAAACGAATGATGTACGAATGTTACGAATTAAACAAAATTTAATTTCTGTGGAAATATTTCATATGTAAAGAAATGATAGTTTTGTTAATACACTAAATCCAAAATCAGAAAAGTTATTTTATCCACCTATATTTTTTTATTACGCTGCAGTCTCAAAAGAATATAATATAATAATTCTGAGGTTTGTGTGCATTGCGGTAGCCGACAGTAATTACGAGGTGATTCATGATATTATCTCTCACTCGACAAAAATCACGTAGACGTCGAGCAAGTAATAAAATTGAGTTTTCGCGCTAAGTCAGCAGTACGTGATGAGAATAGCCTTTACCCCCAAAGCTGATGGGGCTTTCATAGATAGAACGTGTCTTCGATTATCTTTAACTCAGAATTCACCCCTGCAGCGCATATCTACGTACTTAAAATTTAAAGAATAGATAATTATCACAAAACACTTGTTGCTCTATTCGAATCTAAAGGATGGGGGATCTGGAGAAAGTTTGCGAAGATAAAAATAAGTCTGCCTATAATAGTATCGACGGTCTATGAGGAGAATTTAGAATATCTGAGTCAGCTGTATATACTATACATCATATTTTTTTTAGCTTAAGAAATAAGAATTCAACTAAACAACAAATTTTAATAAAATATGAAAATAATTAATCTTAATAAAATCCTATTGCATTTTTTGATGGTTTTCAATAATTTTATGTTATACATAATACATTAATTTGTTATAATATAAACATATTTTACGTAATATACACTTTTATATTTCTCGTAAATATCTTTATCATTAATATCTACTAATTTGTGTAGTTACCGTTTAATTCGTTGCTGTGAACGTTTTAAAAATCGATTAAGAATTATTATTCATGATTTTATCTTTCCTTTCCAAATCGATATAAATAAATCACACTCATAAAATTCTCTTTTTATTCGTTTCACGATCTGTATTAAGCGCGTGTTTACATCATAAAATTCGTGAAATGTCTCGTTTATTTATGCAAAACTATACCTGTATATAACTTCTGCACGAAAATTTTTAGCAATATACCTACTATAATATGGCATGTGAATACAATAATTCATCACCATCAGGAATGCACTTCGTCATCCGCGACTTAATTTTCGGTCGAATTTACGAGTCACGTTTTCAGGCTGTCAGGTTTTAGGTTCCTCGCGCGGAACAAGTTTTTATTCATCCGATGAAAGAAAAGTTTTAATAGGATATTAAAAAGGCTTTTAAAAAGTGCATTCTATATTGAACAACGATTTACACTGAAGCACAATCTGTTTTTATACATTATATTTTGTTACATTATTGCAGATAACATATGTATCGTGCTAATAAGAAATATACCAAGTACAACTCTGTAATAAGAATGATATATAATAAGTCAATTTAGTCTTAACAATTAATGGGAAGCAATTGTTTATCGCAAATTTTTTATATAATTTTTTTATCAATATTTAATCTTGAAATTTAATTAACGAAAAATTTTGCAATTAGATGTGTGAATTTATATTTACGCTAAATCTCATCAAAATTAAACCCCAAATTAAATTACGTATAATCAACGTTAAGATAATAAATAAAATTAATTGTGAAACAAATTGTATAAGAAAGTAATTAAAAATTACGTAAGATACTGTTAAAAATAAAATATTAACAAAGATATGCGCGACTTAATGCATGATCCGTTTACGATGATCGAGTCTTACAAGTTTCCACGAGAATCTTCGCATATAGTTGCCATAAATTCCAACAACTTTGATCTCGTCGAATAAAAGCGACCACATGCAGGGCCGCCATTGGGGATGCATGCGGCGTTAATCGGACGTAACCGCTTCACGCTGGAATTTGCAGCCACAATGACGCTAGGTATCCTGACGCAGTTATTATCATATTACATATAGTTTCAATCGATGAAGATTGAAAGCTCTAAATTGGACACACGGGGATTCGGCTTGCTGTCAGTACGAATTAATGCATTTTAAACATGGGTGTCTGTTGTTCTGACCGATTATTCCACAGTAATGTTTATCTTTATGATACGAAATTGGATATCGACGCAATATCATCCATAATTACTAATTAGAACCGCGATTGCATAGAGGTGTATTGCTTGCGGATAAACGCACGGGAATCGAGGATTTAGTTTCAGGTCGCGAACTTAGTTTCAGGTCGCGCGGCTTATTATTAACGCGGAGTTCAAATAAACCAACAGAATACAGTTGGAAACTTGTTGCTTGTAAAAACTGATATGCTTTAATTTCAACAATAGGCTAAATGCATCAATGTGCGTCTTTACTACCATCTACCGTAGTATTTATTTCGCAAATAAGAATAAACTTTTATATGAGATCATTTAACGAAACATTCTCCATTTCTCTGCCCGTACGACATTTAGTACGAAGCGAATGCTAATTACAACGAGTATTGTGAAGAAAATAATGAAATTTTGATTCGCTTTTAGTTCGAAATCCCGTAGACAATAAATGTTCCTTGCACAGCGGGAGAGTAACAATCTATTTAATTAACCGGCCGTTCTATTATCTTCGTATACATGTTCACATTGTTGAGCTCTCCCTCGCTAACTATAGACTCGTGGTATATCGGTTGGCGAGATTTTCATTGCACGTGCATTTGAAAAACATATTGTATATATGAATGTATGATGTATATATGATGTATATATGAATGTGTGTGATGTGAGTACATGAATACAAGACCAACAAGCCTTAGTGTCGTAGGGAATTGTGAACTCCACGTGCAATATGCTGCTGACATAATAATAAGTATTAAGTATATTTCGCCAGACATTTATTTCGCGGAAACATTTTGTATTGTCATGTATCCGTTGGGCATTCAATAATAATCGTTAAAAGCATATTCCCAAAAGGGAGGTTTACATCGATATGTCCGTATCGGTTGCGGTGTAATCTAAGTATACCTTCAGCGAGTAAGCCATGTGGGCGAACACGAAATGTTCCAGTTTAATTTAATTGCGCCCACGAATCGATACGTTAATTAACCGTATAATCCGCGTACAAGTGTACGTCTTGTACAACCAAGTCTCTTTGATAAACAATGTACACTTGTTATCGACATATTGAATCATGTAGGCGCCAGTGATAGGATTATAACGCGGAGCCAATATTCGAATTCATAAATTCAGATTCGTGTTATCTATTTTGCTCACGTGATACTATTTCGTTACATTTTCTATCATAGCTGGTACGAGAGTGGACTCGATTGTGTATACTTAAAA
>Ga0157363_1006221_pt1 | contig 11198 bp, 9 predicted proteins | sample AttsexASBM1_FD_111477 | JGI IMG/M metagenome (GOLD analysis project Ga0157363, IMG submission 111477) | Fungus gardens microbial communities from leaf cutter ant in Ribeirão Preto, State of São Paulo, Brazil - Atta sexdens ASBM1 | ecosystem: Host-associated > Fungi > Mycelium > Unclassified ...
AGTGACTCAACAAACAATTTCATATCGTTTGAAATCATTGGGAATGATTCAAAAGCAAGGGAATTGGATTCCATATGAACTGAAGCCGAGAAATGTTGAACGCCGATTTTTCACATGTGAAATGCTGCTTGTCAGGCATAAACGAAAGGGTTTTTTGCATCGTACAGTCACTGATGAAAAATGGATCCACTACGATAACTCAAAGAAGAGGAAATCATGGGGACCATCTGGCCATGCTTCATCGACAACCAAGTCGAATATTCATAGAAAAAAACTCATGTTGTGTATTTGGTGGGATCAGCTTGGTGTCGTGTATTATGTTGCTCAAACCGAACGAGACCATTACTGGGACTCTACCGAACACAATTGATGAGATTGAGCCGAGCACTCAAGGAAAAACGCGCCCATTACTACTCCAGGCATGATAAAATTATTCTCCTGCATGATAATGCTCGACCACATGTTGCGGCGCCGGTCAAAACCTACTTAGAGACACTCAAACTGGGAAGTTCTATCCCACCCGCCGTATTCTTCAGACATTGCTCCTTCCGACCACCACTTGTTCCGATCGATGACGCATGGCCTGTCTGAGCAGCACTTCGCATCATACGAAGATACCAAAAATTGTATCGATGATTGGATAGCCTCAAAAGATGAAGTATTCTTCCGATGTGGTATCCACATGCTGCCAGAAAGATGGGAAAAAGTAGTGGCTAGCGATGGCCATTACTTTGAATAAAACATTATGTACCGTTCTTTCACAATAAATGCTTAATTTTTGATAAAAAGCGACGGAAACTTATTTGTACTTCCAATAAAATGAGAACATTTGTTGCATTTGAGGTTGTATTTTTTGCATGGTGGTTGTATTTTTGCACAACTTGCATCTCCCTCGCTTTTCACCGGCATTGCCGGAGCGATTTCACAGATACCCTCGATAGGAACATTTTTCTGAAAAAATGCCCTGATATCTTAAAAATTGATTCTACGTAAACATACGCTAACAGGATGCGAATCGAGCTCTAAAAACGAAGGAATACTTGGGAAGCCGAGACTAGATTTTACCTGTATTCTCTTTATAAAACTAGCGCGCGTGTACGGAAAATACATATGCGCGCCCGCTGGAATGTTAACGATTCAGTAAAAAACGTTCTAGAACTTTCTTTAGACAATGTTAACATATAAAACGAAAGCCACAATTGGCTAATTCCGTTGAAGCGGAAAATCATTTTATAACAATGTATATAAGCAAGAACTTTTCGAAATGGCGCATATCGTTAAGTTTACTTTTGCATTAACATTTGGGAGACCGCTCTTAGAATTGAGTTTTTGAATGTAATTTTTTTCTTTTATAAAAAGTTTATAGGTATGTTTAAAGAAAAAAAGACCTTTTTTATTTTTTTTTTCGTAATAGGTATTGACGGATATTTAATTTTATAAAATATTATTTCAAATTCAGACGACGACGCATCAATCCCGAAGTTATCTGAGTGGACTGTGACGTCATAATTACATGCTATATATATTAGAATCGATCTTTTAATAGAAGTGGCAACAATTAAAACATATAGAACGTGTTTCGTTCTTCTCTGATAATACCAAAAGTATACTAAATAAAGTGCATTCGCAACAATATATAAGAAGTAAAATTTCGTCAGAAATGGTTTGATGCCGTTCGGAGAAATAATTTCAAAAACAGTAAATCGAATTTTTTTTGCTGTAAGGATTTCAATGTAATTAAACGTTTTTATAGCTTAATAAGTGTTTGATAAATTATCAAATTATTATTTTTTCGATAGCATTTCATCTATTAATAACTCTTAATCTAATTTCTTATGTGCATAAAAAATCGTTTGTATTTACAGTTGCAAGAGGATATGGAAAATTATTAGTATTTTTTTTAATGGGAGGTCCGTGAAAATTAAAAAAAAATGTAGTCCATATAAATTCGAATATCAGCTTGACCGTAAACGTAGAACATGCTCAACTCTACGTATAGTACCAGAAAAATGACGAAGACGAACGGAAGTAAAGGAAATCATTAGAGAAGCATTCGAGTCTAATTTTTTGACACATACCGCAGATGCATCAAAACAATACAAATGCTGCCCTAAATAAGCCTACGATAAATAAAATTATTCTCAAACTTCGAATTGAACAAACTTTTACTGTGGATGAGATTACGGATATAAGAGACATCGAAGGAGTTGGATTCATGCATGATGTCGAAATACAAACTTCCATGATGCAGCACAGTGTTGGCATACAAGTTAAAATTTAATCACATTATCGCAGGTTCATACGACATGCAATATTTTAATATCGACTAACAATAAATGTTCTTTTTCAATTAAATTACCTATTTATGTGAATCTTACAACCTCCTCCGAATAAAATTTATTAGTTCTGATTGAAAGACGATCTGTGCAAATGATTCCATATTGGAAATTACATCAATAGATATAAGTAGTTCTTATGATCATTATGTACTTACTGACGAAATGAGTCTTGATAATCCTATTAGCTCAAATAAAAAAGATAAAGCTAATATATTAAATGTAACAAATTATCTCATCATTAGTATCAATATAAAAGGGTATCTAAGAATTCCAAACGAATGGACTTTATTGTTGGCTCTTTTGAGCACAAAAGGATATAAGTATTCAAAATATATAATTATGTTTAATCAAAAACCAGAAGACAAGATACGTTTGAACGACTGGCCGAACAATTTTGTATGAATCCTAGTAATGCAAGTATAGTTTTCAGCAAAACAGTTCCATATTTAGTCATTTACTAAAAACTTTGATCTTCTTTCCAAATCCCGACTTTGTGAAAAAAAACTTTGCCTATTGCTTTTCGAAACTCATACAGTCATGTTCAATCCATAATAGATGCTCTAGAAATACAAATCGAAAAATCGAATGATTCTGTAAATCAAGCCTTGACTTGGTCTGAGTAACATTGAGTATACAAAAAGTGTAACACGATAAGTATTTGATATCTTGCGGGCCGAAATTTTATCAATTTCATTTCTACTGGATATGAAGCAGAATCTCAGATGTGATTATTGTTTGAGAAGTATTGTATACTAGATAAGCTCCCAAAAAAATGTACTGTTATAGCGGACCGAGATTTTAAAAATATGAAATCTATTAGCAGAAAAACATTGTGAATTAATAAAACCTCCAAGGATATCGTCCATAAACCTATGAAGTTTGAGGTTTTGAAAACTAAACACATTGCTAGCTTATGAATTCATATAGAACGTGAATTTTATTCATTGCGTGAATTTAATTTTCTAAAGCCACATGCTGTTACAAACCATAATATTGTATGTTATCTTATACTGATGACATTATAATGATTGTCTCAGCATTAATAAATTTGCATCAATAATAAAAATATAGTACGATATAAGATTTGACAAACAATTCTAAATATATATTATATATTTTACACATAGTTTTATACATCGATATCTTATTTCTGTACAGAAAATAACAACAATGGAAATATATTTTTTCCCAAAACAGAATTGCTTTTTTAATTAAATCTTGTGCTACTTTTGAATAAATATGTAAGCCACTGCATTTGTATCTTTTTCGTACTTTCAAAAGTTCGATCAGCCGCACAAAATAATTCTTCTTTCCTTCCTGTAGCTAACATTTGTAAGTATACATTTGTTTGTACACCTGTGCTATATATTAATACTTAGGATTGATAATTTTATCTTTCGACAAGAATTTTTCTAACGTTTTTTTATTCGAAGGACATTTTATTTCCACAATGTATTTTATTGGTTATACCAGGCATTGCACCGAGAGCTGGCTAATTTGATAATAGCTATAGTTCAGCATTCTTAATTCGTGTACCTAGTTTGCGCTCTACTTCTGTCAGAATGTTTTTCCAAGTTTTTTCCTCATAATATTACACTTGTTTCATGTACTTTACTTGTTCCTGTTACTTGTTTAACAGATGACCCACTATTTGTTATACAATGAGCTGCTTCGTATAACTTAGAAGCTGTAATTTTTCCATATCGAAGTTCATACGCAGTGGGCAATCATTCTGTTTTTGTATCAATTGTTCAGCTTCATCGCATAAGACTTGAATCATCTCGGAACTAGCAAAAGTTAAGAAGTCTCCTGATATTAGACCTTTATTTAAATGAAATTGTAAAAGGAGTCTGTACAATAATAAATCATTTATTTTCAGACATTTCAAATCGGTATGTAGTCGTGAAATTTGACAGTCAATTTGTTTACTTTCTAGTTGTAAAATGTCGTGTAAAAAAGCACTATTATCGGGAATGGATTATTTCAGTTTCAATATTTTCTGGGTGTTCAAATTCTTCGACATATTCGAGTGCCTACACTTGACAAACATGATTTTTTTCCAATAGCATGCTACTTTTGTAGGCGCTGGGTCTTCGTTCCTTCGATCCACATGAGAACTGCCAAAGCATGTTTATATCCACCTATAAGATAAATCAAGAACGCCTGATAATAATAACAAGTAATAGGCATCAACTTTTACTGCATATATAGATACCTACATAGATACCATATATAGATATCTATAATAGATACCTACATAGATTGTGCTGCTGCACAATCATGACATTGAATTTCTATTTTCTTTGTTGCTTCGTTAATGAATAAAGTTGTTAACGCTTTACTTTGAACCTTATGCTCAGGATATACTCGATATTTTACGATGCAGAAATCTTCATGTTTTAGTTGAACATAATCTATAGCTACATCACCGCTCTCACGACAGTTCCTTCAAATAATTTGTGATAAAAATTCATACTCGATTTAATCATATAGCAATTTTATTTGTATTAATGAGCAGCTACCCAGGGAGAAATGACAATGGAATCGACATTTCTCACTGCACAATAAAATGTATCTAATTATTTATTTTATTTACAATGAAGTTTTGGCAGAACGTATTTCTGGAGCGTTGAAACGATCATTATCTCTGAGAAATTCTAACACTGTAAACATGTCTATTTGTGGCAAATTATTACTATTACTTTCACGAAGCCGTATTGAAATTTAGTTAAAAGGGAAAATTTATTAATAATTTTAAGTTGTTTGGCACATCTGGGGGCTTTATAAACACATCGTACCCAGTTTTCGCGGAACGACCGTATAATATCGTGATATCACGAGCTCGTACGCCAATCGTGTAGCGTTTCATGACCTTGTGACAAAATTTGAATTTTTACGACGGTAAAGTTATTAATAATAATTTACAAGTTCGTATAAAAAAATTTGTTTCCATTTTTGTGTTTTGATGCTATTATTAATATACATTTACAACAAAAAAATAATATAATTTTTTTTCAACAACCCAATTCTTCAATCTTTAATAAATTGCGTTGCGATCTATGAGTTTCGCTAGAAGAAGCGCTTACCGTAGATTTATAGATAAAACTTTCCAGAATACGTTTAAAATCTAAATTATATCTCATCGATACTTTCTTGTTTTTTTTCTTTTTTTTCTCTTTGTCTCTTTGTAATTGCACACTGTACTTAGTTGTATTTGTTGTATTAGTTGTATTTGTGAAAATTAGTTTTCTTTTCTGATAAACCGCACCGATTAAATAAAGATGTATTAGCAAAAATTTTAAGAATGAATTAAAATTTGTGATCAGATCCATCCTAAGTTGTTTTTTTATTTTATTCATTTTTAATCTTTCATTGTTAATCGTACTGCGAAGTGTATCTATGTATTGTGTCGTTTGTGCTGTCCAGTTTGTGTAAAGTGCGGGAATGCATCGTGCAGAATTAGTGGCGTGAAACTTAAAGCGACAGTGTTCCATAAGATCTCGATCCCGACTTCTTTCGAGCGATGCCCTTTGAATATCTAAACATTCCTACATTAAAGCTATCCTACAAAGCTTCTATCCAAGCTATATGCACCTGTGAGCGCTCGCTAGTGCCCTCCTGCCCAAGCTCACTACTGAGCACACGGCTGCCGTGTTCGAGCTGGAGCAAGCGCTCCAGAGCGCCTTATTGCTCGTATCCTGGATTGCGCCCTACAAAAGAAAGAAGCCAGGGTACTTTGTACTATTTCTTTCATCCTAGTGCACCGCATTGCAATTAAATAAAGCGATTGTGCACTCTTCGCGAGCGTTAAATCATTCGTAATTATCGCGGCAAATGCAGTACCAGAAAATGTTTGCAGGATCACAAAATGGGCCACACTAGAAGGGTAGGCCGAACAGGCGCTATGAAGTTTAGTGAGAGAATACCACCGTGCAATCTTGCGTTCCTCGGGTTTTCTTCGATCCTCGATGGATGCAGGAAACTTCGGAGTATCATCACTCGGTTCGCGCTAACTACCCAGATCTACCACCGCTGCTGCGTCCCGCTCACCGAACTCTTCCGCGGATCGTCCGTACAGAGGCGGTAATCCGCGTGATAACAGTGATCCCGCTGAGCTCGAAATCATTTTTAGTTTCGCTTTTTTTTATTGTTCTTATTTTTTTAATTATTTTATTATTTCCTTTTTTCAATAAAGAATGATAAAAAACTCGTGTCGCTGCTTTTTCCCCGCGAAATTTTTCCTTTCTTTTTCTTTTATTTCTACTACGCGTAACACCTTTCCTTTTTTTTATTATTATTTCTATTAAGCGAAAACAACTCATCGCGACTTCATTCTGACAGGAATAAAAAATTTATTGCTCGGCCTCCAATTCTCGCTCAAACACATTAAAACCATCACAAAGAGCCCGACGCTTCGCGTCTTCAGCATCCCCGCGACGGTTTCACAAAATCAAGATGTCATCATTTCCTAACTTATTGTCAATTAATAAATACAATGTATAATTTCGTTTTCGTTCGTTCTCCTTTGGTTAAATAATAAGTTATAAACAAATGGAGATAGAGATCGAATAAATTGTTTTGTCATTATCATTTCCTAACTTAGTTAACAATATCAGTGTATAATTTTGTTTTCCTCCAATCTCCTTTTGTTAAATATTAATTATAAACAAATACAGATGAACAAAATTTTTTAATACAAAATTATTAAAGGCTCGATAATACATAAAATAATAAAGAGCATACACAAGTTGTTTTTCGTACAAGTCATATATTTAAAATTAATTCCATGTAAACGTTTTCGTGTCCATTATCAGTACAATCAAAAGAAAGCGAATGTTAAATATTCAAATATATCGTTTCAAAAAAGATATTTCAGGAAAGCAAAAGCTTAGAGTAGTGGTAGATTTCAGGAAACTTAATCATAGGCGATTCCTCTAAATATAATCGACATTTTAGACATTTCAGTTAGAAAATGCTAAATATTTTTCTACATTGGATTTAACTAGCATCGGGTTATCACCAAATTCCTATGAGTAAGAAACATAGAGACATTACCCGCTCTTAACACTCAATTCAAACAATTACAAGAGTATTTAAAAAATAGAGAAACGTTGGAACAGGAACCGCGCAGGAAACGCGTAGCAGATATGCGCGAATATGATTTGGAAAAGAAAAATATCCAACTTACTGCATCACTACAGCAAAACGCTGTTCGGAACTTTGGATGCATAGCGAACGAGCAACTACAAATACTTTAAGATAACTAAGAGGTATTATGGCATGCAGCGAAACATCAATTAAAAATATTAAATGCAACTATTGGACACATCCATAGTCTAGAACAGGCAATGGCCTATAATGAAAATCTGTTATTTAATGTTACCAGAAAAATGGAGATGCAATTAGATAAATATACGCAGTGAAAACTTAGATGAACACTTACAAGTGCTTACTACTATCATAACGGATTTGACACTATATATAGGAAAAATATTAGATTATTTAGCGTATCATAACAGAACTGCGAGAAGTCGCATTACAATTAACGAAAGGTTCGCATTTTCTCTTTCAGATAAAGATAGAAAATTGGAATATTATCTAAAAATATATGTCAACGCATTTTATTTGAGTTCTTATATATTTAGTTCTTATATATTAGATATTTACTACACTTCAGTTTCCATAATCGTGTATTCAACGTATAAAATAATACGCGCTATACCTTTACCCTCCTATTTATATACAAACGTGTTTACTTTTGTAAAAGTTAATCATCCATTAATTAGATAAGGAGAATAATCATTATACTCTATTATATGAAAGTGATCTAAATAGATGCGAGACACTACTACGTACACTGCGAGTAAACGTTTCTAATACATTACATAAATCCGACGCGCCGTGCGAAGTGTTAATATTTATAAACGCGGGATAGCTTCAAAAACTGCGAAACTGGACATGTCTTAGCTGATACACTTTGTGGATTACGTTAATGAAGTTCAAACATGACTATATTCCACTAAGAAAAGTCAAAAAATTATGATGAAAATTATGATATTATCGGTTGTAATAATTTAGAGAATGAAGTAGAAATTAATGGAACAAGTAGAATTAAATTAAATGGAAATTGTAAACTATCTATACCAGACTTAATACACACTTAATACAAACAAAAACTTCCTTTAAACGTATAATATATTAAGGAATATCTTCCTAAATATAATTTGATATGCAACGATAAGAAAGAAACAAATATAGATTTCTTGAAGCGTACACCTCTTAAACAATTAATTAAAGATCCAAGGGAATTAACTAAATTAAGTTTAGACATAAAGATATTGAAGAATATCTAAGAAAAAGTAACAATTACATGCATTTAATAATAAATATATAATGTATCCTATAGGAATGGGCACTGCTATTTTAATTATAATTAATATTGTACGTATCATGCTATATATAGTCAAGTGGAGATAAAGGCAGGAAGACGCAGAAATAAAAAGGTGTAGCGACGATGCCATGTTATAGTAATATTAAGAAACGATTATAAGAAAAAATTGTAAATCGGGAAAATTTTTGTATTGTAGAGCGAGTTAAGGAAACTCATAACCTCATTTCCTTTTTTCAAGAGGGAAGAAATGCCACGAGTGCTAATTACACAGTGACAATTGCGCCAAGTGACAATTGCGCCAAGAATGTGCCAGAAAATACGATCAAAAATTAAACCGAGATATTGTCGAAATGAATTTATTAAATATAATTATTATAAAAGAAGACCTTGAGTATAAAGTAAAAACGCGGACGTTTGTGCGAAAGCTGGTCTCGTCAGATAAGCTGACGGACCAACGCGGAAAGGCCAAGGCTGCTGCAAAAAACCAAGATATATAAGTACGATCACGAATGCGATCATCGATCAGAAATTTGAAAGAAACTCGTCGCGTTATTTTGCCCGTCATCTTATCGAAATTGTAATAGTATCTATCGCGACGCGAATTGTGTTAAGTAGAGTTATAATAAAAAAACCACTGATGATATGTGTAAAACTTCTAAATATATTTCTACTCAAAACTACAAAGCTGTTTCTTATAATCTCCCAAAGTCCTCTGTGGATCCGCGAACCGTGTCGTGAATCAGCAGTATAATCAATATCTTCAAGAAATAACCGGTCAATTGTCTTAATATAGGAGAGCCTCAATAGAAATAACCGGTCAATTGTCTTAATATAGCAGAGCATCTACTGCCGTTTTGCTATTCCCAGAAGATATATGAATCGAATAAACTGTCCAATATAATCTAATTGATGTAATTGCTTGGAAAAGCTCGCTCAGATCTCTGATCTTAAAAAAACATATAAGAATAGTTTATAGTTTGTTACAATAGTATTCCCGACCTTCTATGAAATGATGACCTTCTATGAAAAGTATTTTATTGTAATAAATTGTAAATCGCTTGTAAATCACTAGCAGCTCTCTATCATAAGTGCTGCAGTTCTTTTCAGTAGTTCTTTTGAAAAGAAACTTAAGGATATATATTTGTCGTCTTAGAGCTATAGGAGACTGCGCTGATTGTCGAGGCTCTAAGGCATCCGTGTTTAAAATTAAATTCCTTCTTTTGGATATTGCGTCCTCTATTTGCTACTTGCATTCTTCGAACGCTTTTTCTATTTGTGTTCATACGAGCGGGTGTTTGTCCTGCTTTATTGCTCCCACCGTGAATTCGTAGTGCTTGAATACATGCAGCGTCCTTCAGCATTCGTTGTTAGAAATTTATAAATCCAAGAAATCTTCGTAATTCTGTAACATTTTCTAGTTTAGGATAATTTCTAATGGCGGTTACGCGATCTTGAAGGGCCATTCTTATTAATGGAATATCCGAGGAAATAGAGCCTCCTCAGCTCCGAAAACATTTTTTTAAGTTAATTGACAATCCATGCTTGTGTAATCTGCGAAAAACTTTACGCACATGTTCTGTGTATTATTCTGGTATGATCGATGCGATCAGGATGTCATCAATATAACAAAATACCTAATTTATTTCTTGAAGTGCTACGTCCATGAGATGCTGAAACGTCTGCGCCGCATATCCCGAATGTCATTCTGTTAAATTGAAACAGACCAAAAGATGTTATCACTATTTTAAGGCGATTCTCTAGAGCGGCTGGGATTTGGTGGAATGCCTTCTTTAATTGGAACGTTGTAAATATTTTGCAATCATGCAAGCGATAAGTAAAGTTCTGTATATGTGGGACTGGATATTTGTCCGGAATCATGATTTTATTCAGATGATTTTATTCAGACGGCGGTAGTTGCGTGAGCTCCATGATCCATCGGGCTTTATCATATATGATGGATAAATCCATGGGCTTGAAGATGGTTCACAAATGCTCTGTTGGATTAGATTCTGAAATACTGATCGTGATGCTTTCAGGCGGATTAGTGATAGACGTCAGGTTCAGCGTCAAGATCGAATAACTTTTAGTGATTATAGAATGATGTATGTTATGCTTAGGTTTTACTGCTTTGATGGTTCGAGTAACATTATCGAATTCTCATTAAAATGTATCTCTTTAAAATCGTTAAAATAATCTCTTTAAAATGATTGTCATTATTGATTGAGAAGCACGGTGTATGGCATATGGTAATAGTATCCACTGTGCAGAGCTCAGTTTTTGAGTCCATTAATCGTCGTTCGCGGAAGTTAACTAGTAAGTCAAAATATTTTAGAAAATCGGCATCAAAGATTGGTTATTGAACGTCAACTATTACAAATGTCCATTCAAATTCTTTGCGTACAGAAAGGTTTAATTTTCAGTTTCTCCGCACGTTGGAATTATCGTTCTATTAGCTGCATAAATCTGGA
>Ga0157363_1006222_pt1 | contig 11197 bp, 10 predicted proteins | sample AttsexASBM1_FD_111477 | JGI IMG/M metagenome (GOLD analysis project Ga0157363, IMG submission 111477) | Fungus gardens microbial communities from leaf cutter ant in Ribeirão Preto, State of São Paulo, Brazil - Atta sexdens ASBM1 | ecosystem: Host-associated > Fungi > Mycelium > Unclassified ...
ATTTGAAATGAAATTGCAATTTGGTATAATTATATAATTATATAATTTACTTTACTTTGTGATAGCGACAATCCCTGGAAATAATATTCTATTGGGGTGGGATGGTGTAGTGGTAGATTCCCCCTGTCATGTTGGTTGTGCCTTGCCCCCCTGCTGTTAAGGTTGTGGGTTCGCATCCTGCACCCAGCAGGCATGGATTTCCACCATGCTCTGTGTAATAAATTGTTGATTTAAAAAGAAATGGTATTGTATTTCTTTGATGCTAGCTTTTTTTGTCCTCCCCCGCGGATAAATTACAGAAAAAATAAATAAATGCAATGGTACATGATCCTATTCATACAGCTAAGAGAGCACAGACCAGTCAAACAAAAGAAAAACCTTCAAAATCTAGGTATCCTTCTTCCACAGACATCTTTCTTACTACTAGAACCTCAACAATTGATTTTGTATTTGTATGAAGATCCTTACTATGTGCTTTGGAATTCGCTTCAACCGGGGCGACCAACGTACCTCTATCTTCGTCATACCCTTCAAAGCTACAATCATCGTCGTGGCCGGGGTCAAGGACTCTGGTTGTCGTAGTGGTGGTATCTACGGTAAATGGAGGGGCAGCAACGGTGCAGTCTGTATTAACAGCGATCAAAGATGTGGCAATGGACTCTGGAACTCCCAAAGTCAATCCAACACCAGCTTGAAGTTCTTCGATTGCTCCACCGAGGGTCTCAGCTTCCGCTCGGATGTCCCGGACGTCTTCGCAAGAAATGATATGATTTGACCTGTTCTTAGAGAGTAGTTTCTCGCTACATGCCTCATGTGCAGCCATCCCGAGTAGAGCTTGTTTTCTCTCCTCGCGCCTTCTGTCCCTTGCCTGTCTCCTTGTCAGGGACTTGTTCCCTGGTGCAGAAGAACTATCATTTGAAAGTCCCTCTATCCTCTCGGAATGGTGCACTCGTGGCCTTCTGATTTTCTTCTGCCACTTTGCGATTGTACTCCCTTGACCGCTGAGATGTTGATGTTGATGATTGGAGTGATTGTGATGAAACCTTTTCCGCATAGGACGAGGTTTGTATACCGAGGAAATCTCGAGGTCGACAACATACTGGGGTGGTAAGCTCAACCGGTCTTCATCAAGCTCTAATGCATCAGACCCCAAATCCTCTGAATCCATGGCAAAAACTGCCATAGCCTCTGTTAGATAGACCATGGAGTCTTTGCAGGCTGTCTTCAGATGGACGGCCGTCGTTTGGGTGTCTTCGTAATCGCCGTCCGTTGCTCCCGAATCTTCAGTCTCAGTATTCGTGTACGCAGAAGCGGACATGGAGTCACAATCATCAAGAGACAAACTCGCCAGCCTCTGCTCGCTTTTATTGGATCTCTTCGCTCCTGCATCCCCCCAAGAAGTGATTTGGCCAGTGTTACAAGCATCCTCCTCATATCGAAAGACTAGTTCTGCTGGTACCTCAATTTCCTTGACAACAATGACGCTAGCACCGATTTCGCCTGCCATCATTTCCAGTGTATCCAAGCTGGATTCAAGGTCAGCCTTGGGCAGGCCGACTAGTTCACCGGAATCAGCCACTCCAAGCTCGTAATATGCTTGACCACCACCTTCGAGTAATCGCCACTTGAGTTGAGTCACCAGGCGTGCAAAGCGAGCGGGAGAAGGATTGAGAAGTTGAAGTTTATATTCGACATTGCCTGAGTCATTCTCAGGAACAAGACGGGGAAGGAGTAATGGCGATGGTGAAAGACATTGAGGAGAGATGGAGGTCGAGTGTGTGTCAGTGGAAATATTACCGTTGGATCGCTTGGAGGGTGAGCGTGGACTCAATATGAGGGGATCCCATGGAGATGGAACGCGAGGACTTTCAGACTCGTATTCGCCAAACATGTGGTGGGCGACTATAATATTTCGGTGTTTCAGTGAGGGACTATCGAACAAGTCAGGGCCGAAAGAAGTCGATTCAAACAGATATTCGAAGAATCATGTTCTGAGAATTACGAACGTGTGGTAAGCGGAGAGCAGAGAGCAACATTCTACACGACGATCATCATAGTCGTTCTGAGTCAAGGTGAGTTGTACCGTTGCGAGTCATGCAACCAAACATTGACTCGAGCTGGTCCAGACACTCGATGAAAATGTCACTGAAGGTTCTAGTTAGTTCACAATCTTCAGTGACGGCGGTTGATGCTTTTGTTTTTGTTTCCTTTGGGACTCCAATGCCAATCTCGACTCCTTCATTTGCAGCCAATTTGAAATTGGTCACAATCTGTTAAAGGACCAACACTTGTTCTCAAATTATTTATTCTCTTTCATTTTGCGCCAATAGTCAAATTGCGCCAATAGTCAAATTACATTACACTATAATAGGCAATTATTAACCACCGCTCTTACTGAACTTGAACACTGCCTCCAAGGTTGGTTTCATGGAGGAGCATCCAACTGCGTCATGGCAGGCAATGCAGGATGGGAGTGTTTTCTACCGTCGCCAACACCTCTACACAATCTCTGGAAAGTTACCAGATTTCAGTGACTACATAGTAGCGGGTTGCCGATATGGGGGCCCAATAGGTGTGTGTTTTTTCACTAAATTGCTTTGACCTTAGACTGCTCCAATAGCCCTCATGCGTGATACCACGAAGATAATAGCCGTCAATCGTTCAGCATCTACCTTGACAAAATCCCAGGTGCAGATCTACTCCTCAGCAGGCGAGGCGCTTCTATTGTTTAGTGTGTGGATCATACCATAATTATCCTTAGACTTATAGCTGACTTGGTCATGTAGTGGGACCAGGGCAAGATAATACGCTTCGGTTGGACTCTTGACGAAAGACTCGTCTTGTTAAATGAAGAAGGAATGTATAGGATATATGACCTCCAAGGCGAATACCAACAACACTCCCTTGGTGCCGAAGCCGCTGAACTGGGCATTATTGATGCCCGTATACACGATAATGGACTTGTTGCACTAACTTCTTCTCTCACCTTACTAGAGGTCAAAAGCTGGAATGGTGGGCGACCGTTATCATTGGCCAATCCCAGTATGCTACCAGTGTGTTTGACCCTACTTCTAATATTGATTCTTGACCTGCAGGTCTCTCCGAACCTCCTCGTGCATGGACAGTAATCCCACCGGATCTAAATATCTCCCGGCACGTCGAAGTCCTCCTTTCAGTTGAGGCCACCATCCTCACAGTCGACAATCTCGAGTGTGTCGACCAACGCTTATCCCGAGGGCCTTTCACCCATATCTCGCCATCGCCCAACGGGAAGTCTCTTGCTCTTCTTACGTTTTCTGGGACACTGTGGGTTGTCTCAACCGACTTCCAGCGAAGTATGGCAGAGTTCGAGACAGATAGTGTTGTCGGTGCTGGGCGCTCGGTTCACCAGGTCGAATGGTGCGGAAACGATGCTATTCTTGTCACTTGTGATGGTCTAGCAGTCTTGGTTGGACCTTTCGGAGACACGCTACAGTGAGATGCTAACGTCGGTCAGGCTGAAATTAGCTCATAATAATACAGGTATTTATACCCCGGATCTCTATTTGCTGTGACGGAAATGGACGGTGTACGGGTCTTCGGTCCTGATGTCTGTGATCTGGTCCAAAAAGTACCAGGTACGGGCAGAACCCGAACGATTTGGACTCTTCTGACGAGAATTTAGCTTCTACTCTGTCGGTCTTTGGCCCTGGATCAATAGCACCCTCGGCGATCCTGTACGATGCTTGGGAAAGTTATAACAACCGCTCTCCCAAGGCAGACGAGAGTATTCGCAGTATCAAAACAGAACTTGCAAAGGCAGTTGATGAGTGCATCGAAGCAGCTGGACAAGAATGGGAATCTTATTGGCAACGCCGGCTGCTCAGTGTTCGTTCTATATTTCTTCAAGCTGATACATATAAGCTCACTGGCCGGCGCAGGCAGCAAAATTTGGGCAAGGTTACTTAGATTTTCACAACCCTACCGATTTCGTGAATATGGGTCAAACCTTGAAAGTTTTGAATACCATGAGGTTCCATGAAATTGGCATACCGCTTACTTATTTGCAGTACGCTGTTATTCGCCTCTGGTCCGAATCATCCTGACCCAGTACCAGATACAACTATGCTTCCCCTTCACACTTGATAACTCGATTGACTTCACGCCATCTACACCTCCTGGCATTACGTATATCCTCATACCTCAACTTGAAGCCTGACGCCGTCCTCAAACATTGGGCATGCGCCAAAGTTTCCCGCACAAGACCTTCGGCAACAGGTGAAGATGCTGAACTGAGTGGAGATGATGAAGTATGTGCGATGATCGTTGAGAAGTTTCAGCGACTGGGAGGTACGGACGTCAGTTACGCAGATATTGCGAAGCGTGCATGGGAAATTGGTCGCTCGCGCCTCGCGACAAAAGTAGGCTGAATTATCATTCAACTGTCGAGCCCCTTCTGATACGGTTTCATAGCTTTTGGACCACGAGGTCAAGGCTTCGGATCAAGTACCTCTGCTGTTGACAATGAAGGAGGATCGCTTAGCCCTGAGTAAAGCGGTTGACAGTGGAGATACTGACATGAGTACGTGTCTGCATCCTCTTTATTTCTCAAGATGTTAATACATTATCAGTTTATTATGTTTTGCTTCATCTCCATAATAGGCTTCCTTTGGGCTCGTTTTTCCGACTTATTGAAGATGGTGGCGAAAGACTCGCACCAGCTATCAAGTTGCTTCAAGTTTATGCTCGAGAGCAAGACCATGAAATGCTACGAGACTTTTACTATTCGGACGATCGAAGGGTGGAAAGCGCTGTGCTGGCTCTCGACGAAGCTTCCAAGACTACTGTGAGTGTCTTCGTTGTTACGTTCCTCTGTAATCTCATACTTCATCAGGATCAGGCTGCCAAGCTCGCTTCAGTGAAGACTGCACATAAATTCTTTTCAGAGGATAAAGACAGCAATTTCGAGGCCAAAGTGTGTCAAATGACATCCAGGTTATCGGGTTATTTATTAACTAATGGCCTGACATAGATGATGGATGAAAGTGTCCGCCTTTTGACAATCCAGCAGCAACTTGAGAAAGATACAGACGGGAAAATCTCGTTTTTCGGCCTAAGTGTGAATCGTACTATAAGAGAGTGTATCATGAACGGCTTGTCCAAACGGGCTGACAAGATTAAAGTCGACTTTAAAATTTCTGATAAACGGTAGGTTCTCGCCTGAAACTTTGTTTTGTTTTGTTTTTGATGAGAATTTATCCAGTTTTTGGTATCTGAAACTCTATTCCCTGACAGAAATTCAGGATTTTGAAGCACTGGACGCGTTCTCGAGATCTAAAAGAAGCCCGATCGGTTATAAGCCTTTTGTGAAGCATCTTGTCAAGAAGGGCCATGCTAAGGAAGCCATTGCATATGTTGCACGATGTGATTCTCCAAAAAGGGCAGATCTCTATGTGGAGTGCGGAGAATGGCGGTTGGCAGGCAAGGAGTGTAAAGATCGTGGGGATAAAGTCAAATTGGAGTGGGTGGTTCTAATTATGTTCAATGCATCTGTATGTCCTCATCACTCGATAGGGAAATTCGGAAGAAATGTCCGAATTCTATGATCCTTCGTGAACTGGATCAAATCGCCTTGTCTATGAAGTAACTTGCCTTAGGCACATTTACATGGAGATTTCTCCCCCCTACCCCTCCGGAAGGCGGTGTTTGGCCACTTGCTTGACTTTTGGCGACTTGTAATCTTTCTGACATACTGTATTCCTGTGTTGAGGTTGAGCCCAAGTGTAGGTTTCCGAGACTTTTGCCATGCTGTTCAACGTTATGGGATGCATCATACGAGTACCTAAGATCTTTCGAATATCCTGCAGGAGCTAGAATCGCCAACTTGATTTGTTTCAACTCTATTATTCTCGGTAGAAAATAAAATCTCCAATAAATATGCATATCCAAGAAGTTGAGAAGGGATGATAATGTGGGAAGTTGACAATATGTCAGTGCGAGTCTGGTTCAGGTAGTTGTTCAGAATCGACTTCTTCATAATCACCCTGATGGCTATGGTCAAATGCATAGGGGAGGGGAACTTCCCTGGTGACACGATATTGATCCATATTACCGAGATGTTCGTTCTCCAGACGATCTAAATCAGGAAGATTCAGCTTGAAATTCTACTGGTTTTCTTCCCCCCCAAGAGATACTGATACTTACAAAAGTTCCATTGAACTCGACGCAACATCTCCAAAAACGCAACAACGAATGTACGAATCAATGTATTTGGTCCTCGTTTCGGTATATAAAAGACCCAAGAGAACCGAATTAGACAGTTCGTTATCTAGAAAGAGGGTCAAGTCAATAATCACAAACTACCGAAGAGCCCACGTCCAACTGACGATAGCTAGATAATACAGCTTGCAAGTACATATCAGCCCTCACACGCACACACACTCTCTCTTGGATTTCTATCAATGGGACTCACATAGATATGGTTGGAATAACCGAGCTCGTCGCGAAGAAGAAAACGTTTGGCGCGAGGTTGAAAAAGCGACCAATCCATCAGAAGGTCCTGATTCAAATCAGACGAGTCAATCCTGACGAGCGCAGACTTCTCACCCAACAGGTGGCATACACGGAATAGATGGTTGTGGAGATGAGATATAACACAAACCATGAGTTGTATTGTGTCTCTGTGCTTGGGTCAACCGGTGCGGAACCTTTCCTAGTGCCGCCCACCTTGGTGCCTCCAAAGGTGATAGAATAGGTAGTTCACTATTCCAAACCCATACTTACCAGCCTAATTCACAACGTCAGTCGAATTTACATGTCAGATGAGAGAAACAAGGACACACACATTGATCAAATGCGTGATTAGCCCAGAATCAACATAACGCTTTATGCTTTGAATCAGACGAATAAAAAATGGCAGAGTGGCAAGCACGAAGGCAACAGGCCAAGCGTTTGATTGAGATCTGCAATTGGCCCAGTCTTCGCGGAAACCATTGACGTATACGCAGACAAACATGTACATGTTAGATAGAGTGAATACCATACTGCAGAGCTGGTCGCTGGGGATGATTTCATGATCAACCATTGTCCACGGCGCATGGAAGACTCACCCCATCCAGAAATCGGCGAACTGGGAAAAAATGTGTCTGTTCAGGTAGGGCATTCCATAAGAGACATTTAACGTACCTCGACGGTTCGAATACCGGATATCAGGAGTTTGCCAACAGTCTTGAGAAGCCACAAGCGCGAGGAACGGAATAAGAATGGGAGCGGATCAAACAAAATTGCGGCAGTCATCGCGAGCCAGACGAGGGGCCAGATCGTTGGTGATACGTATGGAGCTCCGATGCTAGCAAACGATAGCCAAAAAGCATAACATAATGTTGAGAGTAGGAAGATGGGGACCTGCCATTCATGTAAGCATAAGTTCCGGTTTCTCTTCTCTATGAAGATTCACCTCATAGTATTCTCGATAGTCCATCCGGCTTTGAACATCCAATTCTAGTCATAGATTAGTGGGCACCTGACACTATCTTGTGATGTCTCTACCCACCAAAAATGAAAGCATAATTTATATTACAGCGCGTCCAAACGTGTAAGTTGAGCCCAATAAGCATGGAAAAGACAACAGGGATGAGGAAAGTGGCGTAAATATACAATAAAGCATCTCGTGCGTAACCATGTGTTTCCTTCAGAGTACCTGAAAAAAGTATGAGATGGAAAAGATTCTTTGGGAGATCAGGAGACAGGATGCGCACTGTGGTATATCCCGGAAGCAAGGGCTGGTAAGGCAGCTCCAAGCAAAATTCCAGAACGGAAGGTACTAAAGTGGTGGGTTTTTGTAATGGCACCCCCGCGCAAACGTTCCATAGCTTTTTTCGAATCACCGTGTACTGCTTACACAGTGAGACTATGTCAAGGGTTCAGTGATAAAAAAACATACAGAAGACCTGTGCATACAGCCTTTGCATTTCTTTCATCATTTCCTGGAGGGCTTTATCGGATCCTAGTGCACTCTTATCAACCTAGAATCCACTGTGAGCCCTTCAAACGTTGAGTAGCTTTCGATTATTAAACCTTCTCAATCATGTACCGCTCTTGAATGCGAATCTGTGTCAATCCTATAATGTAGAACGGGTATCCATGATTGCGAGTTAACGTACCTTGGTAACTTTGTCAAACTTTTTCAAAGCCTTGCGAAAACCGGTCAAATTCATGATCTATGTGATGTAGTTAATTTTACATCGCTAGATGATCGTGATTGTCCACGTACGCGGTAGTTGTGCAACAATTCCAAGCCCCTGTAACCAGTTTCATGGGTGAAAACAATAATGTGGAAGGAACCTTACCGGTAATGCTCTGCGACAGCTTTTTTGAGTCTGTTTTTCGCGTGTAGGTAGTTGTCTGGTTGAGAAGACAAGCCATGCATCCCCATACTACGAAGATCACTGGCTCCGATCCTCTGTCTTTCGTTGCTGGAACCAGTGTGCGTGCTGGGTGGCGTAGACGGGCACGCTAAACCCGCATTCTTGCCCTTCCATGTGAGTCCAGCTTCAATAATACGCTCATCTTGTAGTGGTCGTGCTTACCAAGGATGTTCTTCGTGAGTGGCTATTGTTTGGGTGAGAATCGTTGGTTGATATCTCAATGACTGGATAAGACCGGAGTTTAAGCTTGAGAGCAGTCACGATTGCAGAAGTCCAAGTTATTCTTTCATCATTCACTTGCTGGAAAAGAGGGGAAATGAGCATCATAGAATTGAAAAAATTGATACATAAAAGACGTGCATGCACAAACTCTCGGTGATTTTGTAGTTCGGACAGCTGTTCTTGAAGTGTTTGCGTCCGGATAAGCAGTTCTTTCTCTCGGCTCACATAGAAAGCCTCTATTTTTTCCAGCTGTGCGTCAAAATAATCGAAAAATGACTTCTCTGGAGGGGTGAGGTGGACCAGAAGCTCTTGTAGTGGGAGGGTACCTATAGGCTTGATTAATCGCGATTGCGCCCCGCTCGCTGACATAGAGCATTAGGAGACGCGTTATTAGGTCATATTTAGGATCCTACGGCGGTTCGAGAGCGACCAAGTTCTTGGTCGTTTAATATTGAGTATAGCTTGCTGAATTCTTGGGGCCGGCCTCGTCCATGCCGAACCCCTTCGTCGAATGAACTGTGGACTTCCAACTTGTTCCTGCGTTTCGGGTGCAACACTGGCGGCAGCAATGAGCGAGGAGCTAGATCCAGCACGAGCCTCTAAGTCTCGATCTTCGTTAGTACTTGAAAGTTCATCCCCGCCTGGGTTTATGTGCGACGTCGAAGAATCGCGGATCGTTGTGATGTACTTTTTCAGGCCTCGATAATCTCTATTGGCATCGTCAGGAAAAAAGTTGCACGAAAGGTTGTACAATTATCAGGACGTACATGTAAGCCCGTTTCCACTCAGGAGTCTTAACAAACATCAATAACAACCCGACTTGTTGAGCAAGGACCCACTTGGGTATCTTCAAGATACCTGGGCCATATAGTATCAGAAAAGCACCGCACTTCATTAACTAGAAACATACTTTGCAAACTTCATGGTTAACGTACAATCAGGTCAATTAGACGGAAGGTTTTTTCTTGTTAAAAAAAGACCATTTTATCATATCATTTTACCCAGAGCCGGGAAGACGGGCCGGCGCCAAATGATGTGGATCAATTGATCCACATCATCCAAAGTTGATGTTGATATATGATTAGTAAAAATATAAATATTTGACTGAAAAAGCAAGAGTCCTTGGGGATCCCATGTCGATCAAGCAACAGTATCAGATACCACTGGTAATTAGGTACTCAGCACTAAATCATTTAGTTTCAATGCACGAGTCATTGTTACGAGCATTGAAGAAGCGTCCCTCCAAATGACCAATAGTCTTTGCTAGGTGGTTTGATAGATAGAAATGATGATGGGTCGATCATGATCATACAGGTCACTAATCAATATCAATTTGAGTATCTATTGTTCAGCTGCTGAGAATGATTTGATATTTGCTGGAGAACGGGTCGAGCTCGCAAAGTATCGCCCACAGCATCATGAGTCAATCCGCACCAGAAATCTTGTAGAGAATGCTTGATGGATGTTTGATGCAGCTCGAAAAGTTGTGGTCGGCTGCAATCCTTAATCCTTCCAGCTGGAATACAGTCATGCATGTGTCAAGTTACGTCATCATAGATAGAAGTACTACATTGACATGGATCTGCTATGTGCTGGTCTTCAGAAACGCCTTTTCTGCTTCGTGCGGGCATTGCACCAGAAACAACTTAACAATAGCTCGAGAACATCAGAGAGATGCAGGTCTTCTACGATACTCCGAATCGTGAATGATTTCACTGTGTTATGTAGTACTATGAATCTTACGAGCGACGGAGTCTAAACTAGCACCGCTGAGTGAATATAATCCAGTTGGGATGTATTGGTGATCGTAACGTTTCTTCGGTTTTCTTCACTGGATTCATCTTCTGTTCCTTCCGCGGCGCTAGATACGACGCCTCATAATTTTGGCATCACTGTCGAAGGGCTCTCCTGTGGAACACCCGGGACCGCATTGGCTAGCGGACTGTAATCTCTCGACTCTCGTCTTGGTCTTGGGGTGCTCAAGCCAGTAGTGCTATCGGAACGATTCCGATGTGTACCTATACTGAGGTATCTCTGATGACTATGGCTATCGACACTCATAGCGAATCATGATGATTCATTCACTTGAAATGCCAAGACCGCCACCATCTCTTGGCTTGCTTTAACGTAAGACTTGACTATTAAAGGTTGATGTTTGACACTGATCGAACACTCATCTCGGCCTCCATGTAGACGAACATGGACTAGTGCAGCTGCACATGTGACGCCTCGAAAAGCGTAGTACTATGCCATTATGCCCACTTCAACTGTTGAGTCTAATCATCTCGATATTCGGATCGCCCTGGAGGAAGTGACATGTTCAATAAATAGACTCTCTGCGAGTCGGCCGCTCAGCAAGCGATTTACGGCCCCTAACTGAAGGCCAACAAATATTTAAAGCCCTTTGTTCCAATCTCCCAACATCGATATGTACAATCTTCTCACCACCATCATCTCAGGTTATATTATCCTTCAATCTTCTGGTCAAGCTACTCCGGGGTATCTTAGACCTGGAGATACCTGTGCTACCATTGCTGGACTAACTCAAGTATGCTATCTTGTTCCCCTTC
>Ga0157363_1006223_pt1 | contig 11196 bp, 9 predicted proteins | sample AttsexASBM1_FD_111477 | JGI IMG/M metagenome (GOLD analysis project Ga0157363, IMG submission 111477) | Fungus gardens microbial communities from leaf cutter ant in Ribeirão Preto, State of São Paulo, Brazil - Atta sexdens ASBM1 | ecosystem: Host-associated > Fungi > Mycelium > Unclassified ...
AAAACTTCCCGCAAATGACGAGAATTTGGCTCGTAAACTGACATTTTCAATCGAGAATAACTTTATGATGCAGACACAAATCGACTAATGTTTCTATGGGATTATGTTGACAGATGCCCAAGTATATTGTATGATGTCTATGATTTATTTATTTCGACCACCACTTACCGCTAAAACCATCGATAGGAAAACAGCGAAAGCAAAGTTGTACACCTAATAAATAAATATATAATAAATGAAAAATAAATAATAAATAAATAATAAAATAAATAAATAATAAATGTAAGCATTATATATATATATATATATATATATATATATATATTTTTTTTTTTTTGAACTATTTTTTTATTTTAGATAATAGAAATTTCTCAAAAAAAAAGTGATATTGACGATATCAACAAAAACGAAAAGAAATTGAAATCTCTATCGATATAATTGCAATTATTATCTGTTATATTATCATAGCAATACAATAACAGAAGAAAACATTGTATAATTCATGTATGTGTCATTTTGTTGTACATCATTGCAAAAAATATATAATTTTGCATTAAATCGTTCAATGTATACTTTTGTATGCTTATATACAGGATGTCTGGAAATAATCGTCAAATATTTCATGGATAGGTAGAGCGGACTAAACTGAACGCGTGTGTGCGTGCGCGCGCGCGCTAAGTGAAGTGTAATACACTTAGATTACTATTTTCTAAAAGTAAACTTGTAGAAAATTAATAATCTATACTGCTATATTACTATTTTCAAAATTTTTGGTGCATTACCATTATTGTTTCAGAAGCAAATGATGATACTAATAGTGTGACGTTTCTTCCGCAGATATACAAGAAGATATCGGTAATATCTGTATATTCTCCAATTGCTTGACATATCTTGATACAAACGCAATAGTAAACAAGATTAATTACTAAATATCGTTGAATATTGGTTTTCTCATTGGTTGGTAAAAATAGTTCTCAAAAAATGTAAGATATATTAATTAAAAACAAGATATTAATTACTAAATATCGCTGAATATTAGTTTTTTATGTTGGTAAAAATAGTTGTCAAAAAAATGCAGTACTAAAAAGTTAATAAAAAATTCTGAAAAAATTCTTAGAGTTCTATGAGAAGAAAATAATTTTTATCTCTTGCTGTTTTTCTGTAAAGTTGATAGTATTTGAAAAAATTATTGAAGAACAATATTCTGCAATTTTTAGTAATTAATATCTTGTTGATATCCTCCTAAAAAACATCCTCCTAACATAAAATCGTTGATTATTATATTTTCAATATACGGATAAGAACTACATTTGCATTTGCATTGCGTAATAAAGTGTATATATGTCACAGCCTTTTTTAGCCTTTTCACGAAAAGGCTAATCTTTATGAATAGAACAGAATTTATTTACACTAGCATTTACTTAGCATATACAAGTCAAGAAGGGGACTTGGTTTACAAAAATACTTAACTCATTCACATTTATACTCCTCTCCCGCCTTTATCTTACAACTACAAACCTAAACTATTACAATACATTCTTTTTTATCTATACATAATCTCTATATCACAGCCCTATCACAGTCTATTATTAATGTCCATAACCCATTTCTTATTTCCTTTTATCTCTACCTAGCATTTCTCTACTCTTATTTACTCCCAATCTTTCCTTATATTCTTTAATTACACGTTCCATCTACATCCTATCCTTTCTATATCTCATTTCAATTCGTTTCCTTAACTTATAAATAGATAATAAATTACCTATCACTAACTATAATATACTACGCTACCGTCTTATATTTTATATTCAGTCTTGTTGTCTTACAAAATACTCATTCCTTGTCTTTACATTATCTTTATCTTTACAATAGTCTCTATTTATATCTTTTCCTTCTTTTCTCCTTTTTTTTCTTTTCTTTTTATTATTTCCTTTTCTTTATTCTTCCATAATTTTATTAGTGTTTTTCCTTTAAATTCACTCAAATCACTTTGTATGACACTTTGTACCAAATATTTGAATAGCATCCATCTTTTACTAAAGTCATTTTTGCAAGATAAACTTACCAGTCCTTGTATTCTATGCACCTTTTCTTCTTTTTGACTTTCTTCTTCACGATATTGTTGAATACAATCTGTTTTAATTCCTCCCACATATCTTCTACCTCTTCCTCATTATTCCTCTTGTCTTTATCCATATTTTCCTCGTCTTTTATCACCTTCGTGTTTGTATAGTTTTCTATGATCTCTTTATTCCATACGATAATTTTTTCTTCCTTGCTGACTCTGTCCTCTTCGTCCCGATCCTCTTTCGTGTCATTTTCTTTCAACCCATAACAGTTTCTTCCTTTAAGGAGTCAGGCTCAGTGGCATGTGGTTTGAGTCCACTCTCGCGTCGATCCTAAATTCTACAATTTTATCGCAAATATTATCGTTAACCTATTATCGCATAATCTATTACCGAGCTATCTTTTGCTTTTACATACGTATATTTCTCCTCCCAGTCGCCTCTTGACCTTCCGTTCAGAATGTGTCATCCATACTTCGTTACCATTTCTACAAAACCTTTACCTCTATTTCTTATTATCTTATCCTTGCTACATCTATCTTTTCTGTCATCTTCTAAATCCTCTCCTCCTAATTCCCCAATACTAATATTAAAATCACCTCCTAAAATCACCTCTTATAATTATATTCTTTCCTTCCGTACATTTCTTCTTAATTTTTTCCATCTTTATATCCAAATTTTTATCTCCTTGTTTCCCGAATATTATATCTATCTTTTTCCCATCCATTAACTTTGATACGATTACTCCTTCTCACTTTTTGCTAATTAACCTATCTTCCTTATTCCTCCATCCTTTTCTCGTTCAAATTATAAAACCACCGCTTGCCCTCTGTCTCTCTTTCTTTCCTTTCTAGCATAACTGCATTCCCATACATGTGTCTTAGGTAACCTATCCTTGCATCCCAACCTTTTTCGTTTAACCTCGCATAAATTCACGAAATCATATCCTTTGACATAACTCAAAAAATCCAGATCTTTTCCTCCTATCCCTGCTATATTCCAAAATAATATTTTTCTTTGTTTTCCTATTTACTTCCTCCCTCGCTATTTGCCTTGCCTAAGCTTCTTCTGTCCACCAAACTCTTTACCATTTTCCTATTGTTTTCTGACAAATCTTTCTTTACTGTTTCCTTCATAACCTCCTCCAATTTCTCTTCAAATTTTCTAATTTCTCTATCCACATCTTCTTGTATGTCCCTTCTTATTCTAACTACCTCCCTTTCCACTACGTCTCTCATTTCTTTCCTCACCTCTGTAAAATTCTTCTTAATCTCTTCATTTACTTCTATCTTTACTCTTTCCATTATACTTTCCTTTTCTTCAAAATTATACGATTCTGGAGCGAAAATTAAAAGTAAGATCACACTGAAATAATAGACAATTGAAGATCACTCAATATACATGTGTCCAAAAATTTCCAATGTATGTCCAGATGTTTCAAACAATGATCGCGTTTCCCGCATCCTGTGGAAAAATCTAAAAATACGAAAACAATGTCTGATATCACTGATGATAGAAAAAAAAATTTGTTGAGATAACGGATCACAGATCCCACCGAATAATGGCGAAAGCTCGCGCGACCGCCCAGACGTGCGCTTGAAAATTTCTCACGCGCTTGTCCTAGCGTCTGGAACCAAAGTCTAAAAGTGCTGGTGTAATGTCTGAGACTACGAATAAAAAAAGTAATTTGATAAGGTCGTGTACTCAGAAGGGCACTGAATAATGATGTTGACGAGGTAGTGGATGAAAATGGAGTGCGGATACGTTAGGATGCTGTCGCAATGTTTATTTAATGAGAAAAATGAATAGTACACTTAACTCTAGCTTAGGATATAGGCACGAGTCAACTAACTAACGAACATGGAGAAGAAAAAGAAACGTTCATATATGGAATAATACTGAGAGCTCCGCGCATCTTAAAAGGAAACTAACATAATAAAGGCTAATCCGCATATTGTCGATAAAGAGACTCTATTTCTAATATTTCTCCTCAAGATGAATTATAATTATCGAAAATACAAAATCCTAACAAAACAAGATAATTTTTAAGCTTGGGTCCGCCTAATTCCTTTATAAGTATATCGGCGGCCATGTCCGTTGCAGCAAGCGAAATGGTTAGCTGTCCTGTCTCCAAGATCTCTCGGACGAAGTGAATCTCTCACTATGTGCTTGATCCGATTGTGGAAAATTGGGTTTTCGGGTTCCATTGTTGTCAACACAAACATTCGTATCAGCTTGACGAAACCTATTTCGGTTAGCAAACATCTTAGGTAGACGGCTTCCTTAGATGCTTCACTAAGCGCCATGTATTCGACCTTAATAGAAGACAAAGTGACGGTCTTCTGTTTCCGAGAATTCCCAGAATACCGTACATCCTCTCAAGATAAAGACATAGGTATAAGACCTTCGGTCATCTGAGCAATTCGCCCAATCTGCATCAACGTAACCCTCTCAGAAGTTTGAAGTATGCGTGAAAGCAATTCCTACACTTGATGTTTCCTTAAAGTGTTTGAGAACACGTTTTGCCGCTTTCCAGTGGCTTTCATTATGCGCACAAAATTGATAACTAATTGAGAAAGCTGTCTGATCTTGTACAAACGGCAAGGCTAGTGTACATTAAGGCACCAATTCTTTGTATGGGTGACCTTTTTTCTTGTCGTCGTGAGAATCGAACTCTTTTTTCAACTCCAGGCTCCAAGAGTCACTGGCCTTGCTTCTGCCATGCCAAAACGATGAAGTACCTCCTTGATATAAATACTTTGGCACATTTCCTTTCCGTTTCCGGAAAATTCTATTCCGAGACAGTATTTTACAACTCCAAAGTCCTTCATGTCAAACACTTTTGACAGATGCCTTTTTAGATCTTTGATGTCTTCTCGCCCAGACAACATACAACGTCCATTGGACATCCAAATCTGGTTTTTATTTAGTCCATGGATTTAATACGAATGTTTTAAAAATGTACACAACGTACAAAATATGTTCACATTTGGACATTTTAAAAATGTTCATCTCATGCAAAAAATTTTCTAAATCTGCTCGCGACATGTTTTTACTGACTTTGACAAATGAAAATTTTTTTAAGATCGCACGAGGAGTTTCACTTTTGTTAGTATATATGAACGTCTTCTGAACGTCCCATGGACGTCCTTAGGACATTGTGTTGAAAATTTTCAACAAAAGTCTATACTGCATATTGTTTAGGTACATTATGATACATAACTCCGTATCAATACTCTGGCGTACTATTATCGACAGGAGAGAGACTGTGGAGATCTCTAGTCAAAGAGATATACATAATAACTGGTACTGTGAAAGTACAGCATATGATTTCCTAACCTGAAAATAGTCGTTATAATATTAAGATTAAATATTAGACAGTAATTAGATATTCAGTTGAACTGCACAAATTTCTATCAGCTCCATATTGAATAGATGTATCATAATTATACATTCATGATTATATACGTATTCGTAAATCATCGAAGTGCAGCGATTTTCATATGATTTCAGAAGTCAAGAATAGTGGATGACAGTATGCAACCGGATGGGTGATCGTTTCAAAGCACTATGAAATTAGTTCCCGAATTCAGGGAAAAACGTTTTTTTTTATCATAATTTTATGATGTGTATTCTGGAATAAGATATTAATCAATAATAATACTCATATATACACATATAAGAATCATTTTGTTTTGATTGTGGTCTAACATTTGTTTAATATATTAATTTAGTTTTAGTCCATTGCGACCCTAAAATAGATGTTTTTAAGAAATCCAAATGATAACTGGATATCTTTAAAACATTTTTTAAATATCCATAGATCTAATTTGGATGTTTTTAATATGTCCAAAACGTATGTTTTAAATATATTTTTAAAACGTTAACTATCTGGACGGTTACGTGAGGCAATGAATATATCATCAACGTAGACAGTAACGCGTCTTCCCCTTGTCCGGAATAGTGTAAGCATGGGTCAGCAAAAGAAGTCTCCAGTCCGAATCTATTCAGCACTTCCTTACATTTTGTGTGCCAGCGTCGATCGGCTTGATGAAGACCATAGAGAATCTTTCTCAACAGGCGAATTCTATCTTCTTTCTTCAAATCTGTTAACATTTTGGCAGCTTTTCTTTCAACTTCGCTGTTCTCGGATTCTATGTTCTTTCCAGAATTTCTTCGGTCAAATATGAAATTTCCATATAGATTTCCTCTTCTAGCTCTCCATTGAGATATGCTGTAATGATGTCATAATGATCATTCTATATTCGGCTGTCATAGTTCATATGATGCTCAATCGCACGATGGGCACCAATGTTTGGAAAAATCAATTCCGAATCAATAGGAAAAACTTTTAGTGACGATGCGCGCCTTCCTTCGCTCTAAGACTCTGTTGCAATCGTACTTATTTCTTAAGACTATACGATTGCCAATGACATCACGATTCTCGGGACGTTTCACGAGCTTCCATGTATCATTTTTAATAATGGATTTCAACTCAAGAGCCATTGCGCTATACTAATCTTCCGCCTCGGATCCGTGGACAGCTTCTCGTAAGGAAATTTCAACTAAAAAGACAATTTGTGTCTACTCCTCCTGAGAGAGCTTTAAGAGATGAAATAATTTCTTGGGTCTTCCTCTCAGTCTGGCTAACACCTTCTTCGGACTTCCCCTTTTGTTAGTTCGTTTCCACAAGGTGTTTCCTGAAGTTTCCGATATCATCATTCTGGTCTGGCAGATCCTCCTAATGAATGTCCTCTTCTTCGTTTCCATCATCGATCCATCTACCTTAATTGTTATCGCTTAAATCTTTGTGCAACGCATCGCCTGATCTCATTCTATACGACTTCACGAGGATTTCCGCCTCGTCCACTTTGTGTCCGATTCTTCGACGTGAGACTCTTCTATTTCGTCTTTGAGCATTTGAAGACCTTCAATGAACTTGACATCACAAGCAATATCTATTCTTCGTTTCTCCGGCAGCCATATTCTGTAATGCCTTGGATTCGTCCGAATAGCCAATGAATCTCTTTCTTCGAATGGTGCATAAATTTCTTCTTGTTGGGCAAACGATTGAGAGTATGTACTCTACATCCAAATTCTTTAAAATGACTTATATCCGATACGCGTCCGTTCCATACTTCGAATTTTTCCGTTAAGATTGATGGATATTTATTGCGAATAGTTTGCCTTGTTAACAACTTCGATTCAAAAAGCTCGAGGTAAATCGGTTTGCATTAGAAGACATGATTCCGCGCTGATTTCACTAGCGTGCGATTACGTTTCTCAGCAACGTTCTATTCGGCGTATGTATTACCATTAATCGGCGATTTATTCCGTTTGACCTCAGGAATCGAAATCTTATTCCGATATTCCTTTCCGTTATCGGATTGTAGATACTTGATCTTTTTTTTGATAAGTGTTTCCGCTCTGGATTTGAAATCCTTAAAAGCATTCAAAACCTCATCCTTGCTTCTCAAGAATTAGTCACACTATCTGGAATAATCGTCGATGAAAGTGACAAAGTATTTCGCACCTCCATTAGATTTAACGCTCATTAATCCATAAGTTCGAGTGGACCTCGAGTAATTCAGTTGTCCTTTTCAACTTCAGAAATGGGGTTTTGATTCATCTTTCTTCGTTTCGCAATCGAAGCTCTCCGTTAGCGCCTTGAACTTCATTCCGCGTACAATTCCGTTTCTATAACATTTTGCGAGACTTTGGAAGTTGAGATGTCCCATTCTGCGATGCCATTTCATCGCGGGTGTGTTGCGAATTTCCGGTTTCACGTTCGAGCTGTATTCGTGTTTCTCTTCGCGTAAATAATACAAGTCGTCAATTCTATCCGCCCCAATAGTAAAACCATTGTTCAATCTGTCATCACGATGACGGCCGATTTCCGATCGAACGTTACTTACTAAAGGTTACTTTGTAATTTTTGTCCATAATTTTAGCGACTGATAATAAATTCATTCGCAACTCTAGAACGTGCAGAGTGTCATGTATGTTAACTCGTTTGTCTTTTCCCTGCACTCACGTCTTTATCATAACTGTTCCTCTAGCCTTAATTTCCGTCGTTACTTGCTAGATTTAGTTTACCGATATTTTATCTCGACGAATTCCGAAACGCTTCTACACAGATGTACCGTGCATCCACTATCGATACACCACTTATCGCTGTGTTTCGTGCCGCGTGAGTCCAATATCTCATTTGCGAGGTTATGTGCTATGATCGCGTATAAACTTAACTCGTCAGCTTTATTAGCATTATCGTTTCTCTTCACTGTAATCGGCCACTTTGTGACATATTTTTCGACAGCGGTGACACTTGAATGCTTCACTTTTAGTATCGTTCTTAGTCTTCGATTCGTTTCCGAATTTTCGTCGTTACCTTTTCCGTGTTTTCGTTTAGGAAACTGTCTCTTCGCCAACATGGCTCCGGATGTAGCAATACGTCATTCTTTCGCGTGTCATTTTTCTCTATTATTTTGACTCTCAACACTTCCGGTGTTGATAAGTTCACGGCGTTGGTAAGTTATCGCGTGACTCGATCGCGCACCGAAAGTTTTCGAAATTGCAGACTGTATAACAATTTACTGACAGCAGATCGCGATTGACGTCTACTTCGCTCAGTTTATCGACAGTGTCGAAGAAAGTCCTGAGATGTTCACGTATGTCACCGTCGTCCATTCGTTGAAGAGTCAGATGCTTTAATAGAGTGGCTTTTCTTGCTGGTCCCTTCGATTGATATATCTTCTGTAGCTTACACCACACGTTTCTCGATGTTCCGCATCTTTTGATTTGTTTCAATTCAGGAGGTGAAATGGATAGGATTATGTCTGATTTGACCATCTGGTTCTCAATTTCCCAGGCTCTCACTCTGGCGATAGATTCGACATTTCCAGTGATGATTTCACTTTCTCACCGGTCACGCATCTTAACGCATCATTCTTAACGAATATTTCATCTGTATTTTCCAGGTGTCATAATTATACTTATTTAAGAGCTCGATTCTTATTGTGCTTGACGCCATTACAATGTTTTTCTTCTACTACGATCACATTTAATTCACTTCAAACTATATTCCGAATCCTAGGCCTATAACTTGTTGACGAGGTAGTAGATGAAGATTGAGTATGGATACGTTAGGATGCTGTCGCAACGTTTATTTAATGAGAAAAATGGATACACTCAACTCTAATTTAAGATATAAGCACGAGTCAACGACTAACAAAAAATGGAGAAAAAAAAGAAATGTCCATATATAGAATAATAGGAGGATTCCATGCGTCTTAAAAGGGAACTGACATACTAAAAGCTAATTCGCATATTGTTGATAAAGATACTCTATCTCTAACAAATGGCAAATCGCTCGAAAATTTTCTACACTTGTCCCAGAATCCGGAATTAAAATCTAAGAGAACTAGTGTAATGTATGAGGTTGTAGACAAATAAAAAAAATGATTCGTTGAGCTCGTTTATTCGGAAGTGCGTCGAATAATAGCAAACGCCCGCGCGATCGCCCGGACATTACAGTCAGACTGGAAGAGCCGGATCAATGCCAACCTGAGATAGAGATCTTGAGGTATTTAAATCATCAGCAAGAACGATCACCAACACTACACCTGAAAGAATAGAATCAATGTATGAGCCTCCCCAGCATAAAACTTCAAGATGCAGACCTTCTGACTACATCCAAGAAATTTTGGATGAGTTACAAGCGGCCAAACTCGGAGTTGACGTAGGCAATATATCACCATCAAGCCAAAGAGTTGGCTTCTCTCTAAGAATACAACTGCAATGTCAACGACGGAAACTATCACTACCACCGATCTACGAGAATGTGAGAGTACCACCAATACCAGCGCGATCATCATCTTGTGGTTCCGAAGTGGAATACACCTATGTCGAAATGTAAGGCCGCATGATACCAACACGACCAAGCGCATCATTATCATCATGACTCGTGTCTGACTACCCAGACGATTCAGTAATTTCAACAGCAGCAGGGCCTTCAATAATAATAGTTACGAGAGCTTAGGTTCCCCTAGAGAAACAATGCATCACCCGATAAGTGAGCGAATGATTCCCATACCTGAGCGTTTTTCTCCTCTTTGACTCCGCCACGTCAACTTTCTATACCTATATATTAGGTGTACAACTTTGCTTCCGCCGTTTTCCTATGATGGCTTTAGCGGTAAGTGATGGTCGAAATAAATAGATCATAGACGTCATACAATAAATTTGGGCATCTGTCAACATAACCCCATAGAAACAGTCGATTTGTGTCTGCATCATAAAGTTATTCTCGATTGAAAATGTCAGTTTACGAGCAAATTCTCATCATTTGCGGGAGGTTTTAATTTTTTGCTTCAATATGAAGAAATCTGCGGCTGAGGCTCATCGAATGCTCAAATACTTATGGTGAGGCCGCTATTAGTGAAAGAACGTGTCGTGAGTGGTTTCAACGCTTCAAGAACGATGATTTTGACGTCGAAGACCGGCATAACGGTAGAAGAGAGAAGGTTTTCGAAGTTGCAGAATTGGAGGCATTACTTGAGCAAGACTCGTGTCAAAATCAAGAAGAATTGGCACAAAGACGGAAGGGATTTCTGCATTGTGACTGGGGACGAAAAATGGGTTCATTACGATAAGCGCAGAAAATCATGGGGAGTTCCCGACCATGCTTCCATGTCGATGGCCAAACCGAATATTCACGGCTCCAAGGTGCTCCATGCTCTGTATTTGGTGGGAGCCAGCTCGGCGTAGTGTATTATGAACTGTTAAAACCGATTGAAACAATCACAGGCGATCGGTATCGAACGCAATTGATGCGTTTGAGCCGAGCATTGAAAGACAAACGGCTGCAACAACGAGAGACACGATAAAGTGATTTTGCAGCATGACAATACTCGACCATGCGAAAGTGGTCAAGACATACTTGGAAACGTTGAAATGGGAAGTCCTACCCCACCCGCCGTATTCTCCAGACGTTGCTCTCTCTGTTTCGATCACTTGTTTCGATCAATGACACACGGCCTGGCTGACCAGCACTTCCGGTCTTATGAAGAAGTAAAAAATTGGATCGATTCGTGGATAGCCTCAAAAGATGATCAGTTTTTTCGACGCGAGA
>Ga0157363_1006224_pt1 | contig 11196 bp, 4 predicted proteins | sample AttsexASBM1_FD_111477 | JGI IMG/M metagenome (GOLD analysis project Ga0157363, IMG submission 111477) | Fungus gardens microbial communities from leaf cutter ant in Ribeirão Preto, State of São Paulo, Brazil - Atta sexdens ASBM1 | ecosystem: Host-associated > Fungi > Mycelium > Unclassified ...
CAGCTTTTTCCATTGCTTATAACTATTTTATTATTAAAGATACATTTGCTTGATATTGTTATATTCCCCTTAACATCTGATGCTCGAAAAAATAATTTTTTACAATATGTTTACGAAAAAAATGATTTTGTTGAGAGAAAGATTTAAATTTTTTGCAGCATTACTCATCATTTATTAGTTTCCAACATAATTATTTTGATTATATTGGTCCAATAAAACTATTTTCAAGTCTGTATTCAGAAAAATTTCAAATCTTTTAAAACCATTATTTCTGTTAATAATTTTTATAAAAACTATAAACAATCAATTTATCATATATCAAATGTATTGTTCCCATAGTGTGGCATCGAATGATTAATCACGTAAAATCGTTGTTTACGCAACGATAATGAAATTTGCGAGGCGCGATGATGGTTGAAAATCATCGAACATCACGATGTGTTCACAGTTTCAGAACAAATCAGTCGCGGGCCATCGATTCTTTGTAGTTGCTAGGGCTTAATTCAGTCGCGTAAAGCCCAGCCACCAGGTAAAACCGATAAGGCTGACCGATTTGCTGCCCCTAGCGAAAAATCCGCTTATTCGTTCGAGCCCTTGCGAGAATCTATGTTATTCCGGTTGGAATATGGATGTGTCACATTTGCGAGTCGCACGAGAAACGACGTCGCACATTCGCGTATACGGATTGGCGAAATTCGCGGGGAGGCGTACTAACTCACCTGGTCACGGTTGGCGTGGAAGCAACCCCCGGGGATCGTGCTGGATAACTCCGTGGACTTCCTGACATCAAGTACTCTGCAACACACAGCGAAACGTTTGTCCTTAATGCTCTGCTGCATAAAGTCACACTCGACGATCGAGTAACGCATTCGTCTTGCACCGGTTAACGGCGATACAAACGCCGCTTTCTGAACTACCAATCGCGAGTAATCGCGAAGTGCGATTACAAATATTTGCTAACATTCTACCAGCGCCGAGGTAACAATTCTATCCAAGACACATTAAAGGTCGCAACAATTATAATTTTAATAATTCTCATCGTTATTTAATAATTTGAACGAAGAGATAATTAGCATCAAATTATGTTCTTCGATTAATCCGACGGTAATGTTAGATATTCCCCTACATCATTCTGCTCTAAAATATAATGCAGCGCGAAGATTCTTCGATACATTCCGAGCGTGTTCCAATTTTCTGTGCATTTGATTCATGGCTGTTGTATACTGCGGCATTTCGCTGAAACATATGCCGTCGTAACTACTGCTTAATTACTTAGACAGGTAACAGGATCTGCGGCGGACGCAGATATTCCTCTACTCTCAGCAACTTGACCTATGTCATGCGACGAGATAATTGAGTTTATTAAATGCAAGTTGTTCTCGTATTCGCAAGTGCTTTAACCCTGTTTCGAGTATAGTGCCCGCGGAATTATTTAAATGAAACGATCAAAACGGATGCGTGCTTACATTATTTCTAATTATGGTTTAAATTTCTACATGTTCTGGAAATAATCAAATGGCTGCGTTCAGCAAAGAAAACTAGATCAATGAGCGCTCAGTGATCAGTTTTCTCTATTGAACGTAGCCAATTAATATAAAAATAGAAAAACTGAAGATCACGTCGATAGAACTGACAAGACATTTTAATTAATCGAAAATGTCTTGTGTTGAAGATGTGCGGATTTATGCCAAATCAGGCAAATCAGAATAGTGATAAGTGCAATCGTCGAAGCGAATTCGTAAAGGTCCAGGGTATCAACGAGTAGCGACGCGCGCGCATGCATAATTAATTTTCAAACTTTCTTTCCTGCCCAATAGCAGGCTGACGTTGCCATTCGATTTAACCTTCGTTCACCGTGCGTGGTCTCCGGTCTGTCGGTTCGTAGCGTCATGCATATTCTAGTTGATGGGTCGTCGCGAGCTGCCTTCCTTTTATCTGTATAGTTAATGCGTTCATGACTAATGTAATCGTCAGTGACGTCCTGCTATCGACCGCATTCGTCTGATGCTCGCCTTGGTCGCCACAGCACAAGATCGCTAAATCTCTTTATCGAATAATGCTTAATATTCTCTGTCCATAAACGTCATCGACGTCGAATTCTGTCGGAACATTTAATTATAGAATAGGCGTTTTTATTGTATATATTTAATTTTTTTTATACACGTGAAGGATTACAGAGATATCTTTTCCCATTGATAACTCCACACAAAGATAATCACCGGATTGTATTCAGTCTTTTAACAGAAACGATAACAAGCTCTTTTTTTCGAACAATTGTAACTCAAAACAGTCAAAACGAATATCTTTGTTGAAAGAGAGATTTTCACATAACGCGAAAATTGGCTGTTGAATCAATAACGAGGCTGAATATAATGGGAGTTAGAGAGTCTAGAGGAAGCGGTTGCAAAATAAAAAAAAATAACAAGGATAGTTTGTTCGTTCGTTTACTTTGATATACTGACGCTACATCGGTTTTGGCCCATAAGGTTCTTCTAACCACCGCTTTCACCCTCTTATTTCTGCAGCAATTTGTCACTGTCTACGTCCCGAGGATCTTTACTTTATACGCTGGATTCTAAGTATAACTCACTACGCACTGATAAGTAACATCATTATATTGTTTTATATCGATTTCTGTGTTTATATATTTATAGCAAAATGTTGAATCTTTTTCAATGTACAATAAATTTTTATTAAATATATTTTGTTTATATTATACCTATAATTGTTTATACTGAGAGAAAAAAAAGATTGCAATTATCACAATTTAACTATCATTTTTTGGGACAATCGTATATTTTGACTATGTCGTCAATTATGCTATTAATAATAGTCACACTTTGCTTAACAAATTTTAGTTTTTTAAAAATATATTTCTTATTATTACATTAAATAGTATTACTACATTAAATAGTGTGGATTTAAGAAAATATATTCACTATAAATTGCATTTACTGAATAAAAATATTTATTTTATTTATTATTTATATATCTTGATATTTCACTACATTAATATTACATCAATATTTGAAATTACCATAACTTATTAATACAATTTTCTCACTCGTTTAAAAGAACTATATATTTGTATATAAAATATATGTGTTATTATTACAATATTATATTATAAGAGTAATAACAATGGAACTAATTATTTTAAGGCAATTATAGTCACAAATATCAAACATTTTTCTCTTAATGTTAATCACAACTATAATGTAAAATACGACGATGACGCGATTCGTTTAATACATACGAAAGTGGTAAAGCATTCCGCTGCCGATCATTAACACCACCAATCCAAACTGAACCTTAGACTGAGTTTGTTACCAAAACCTGCGAAATGGGATCGTTATGTCATTGACACGGCCTTGCCATTCGTCACTCGCAAGCTCAAAGGCTCACTTGCAACACACAGGATGTAACGTTTCCTTTGTAATTCTGAGCATAAATTGGCGTGTGTCAGATGCGAATGAGTCGATTCTGAACCGCGCGCGCGTTCGTAGGTGGATAGGTTTAGGTATAGAAACCTCTATCGGCTGAAGAGAGTCCTGACAGCTGGGAGCACAAAGCGACGGGTTCATTCTCGCAGGGCGAGAGGTTGGTTGCCAGGCTGCCGAGGCTTAGCAGCCATGCCGGCTACCGTTTGTTTCGTCCGGTAGTCATGGTGATAACACGGAGAAGGTGGGCGCAACTGATCGAGGGTTCTCCGATATCTCGCATATTTTCTAGCAGCCACCCTCTCGGCGAAAGCGACGCTCCTGGCTCGCTGGACCACCCATCGAGAATATTAACGCCCACGAAGGGATGCGTCGCATGCCTCTATCAGAGTACTTTTGGAAAAAATAAGCTGTGTCGAGTTGCAAACACAAATGAAACGAACATAACTATTGATAAGGCCATTGAAATGAGAGTAAGTCACTATTGTGTAAGGATTTACTGTATTTTCATATTGACTTTCCTAAGACAATAATTCTTCTTTTGCACTGATAACGACGTAAGAATTTCTTTTTCGTGAGAAAAATGAAGTTAATTGACTGTCTTTTAAACATACCTTTTTAGTGTATGGCACATCCGATTCTTTTTTTCCAATATTTTTTCCATTACAATGTTTATAAATTTTTTTGTTAAAAATACTTATGTTTGCTTGGTATCGTTATGTTTCTTAATATTTGGTTCAAATTTTTGATTGGAAAAAAATTATTTACAATATGTTCATTTTTATAAAAGTTATAAACAGTCGAATTGAGTTGGATATAATATATTCATACAAGTGTGTTTAAGGTGTTTCCTAAACTTAAATACTATACTTGTGTATAGTATTTAAGAGTTAGTTATGTCTAAACTTAAATAAATTCTGTGATTTAAATATAATACTTAAATTTATACTTCATGCTAATAAAAAAAATGTCACTTTTATCAAGATTATTAAAAATATTCTATAAGCGCGATTGAAAATGATCATTCATAAAATAAAACGATTTATATAAAATCATTATTGCAAAGAAATTGCGAATTTTTCTTCAATTTTTCTTCTATTATTATATATAAACTTTATATCTTCGTGGAGAACGCAAAAATTTTTGCGTAAGCAAATATTGCGTAAGCTAAATATTCTTGTCGAAGGAGCTCGACGAATGATACGATCAAGTTAGTAATGAGCGATCATTATTGTGTAGCGATCTCTCCTTAAAAGATATTTCAATTCCTCTTTTACAGTCGCTCCAAAGATACTTCCGAAGTCTTGCTTCATTAGTATTTGTTTCGGCTGATTTTAGAAAAATTCTCTTCAATACGAGTCGCTCGTCAGAAGGGAACGATCGATTACGTTCTATCTACGGGAACTAAAGTCTGGCCGCCCATCTTTCGTTCGAAAAAGTGTCATTATCTGCTAATGGCACAGCAGCAACTAGGTCGATGCGCTTGGTTGGTTAATGACGTGACTTTCGCATTTTGCCGATGGACTGTACCGATTTTATCTACGTGCTCCGATTTTACCTGATGTCCTCTCGAAGATTCGCGAGCGCCGTAACCACCCTTCCCTTCCACGAACAACAGTTATTTAAGGGTTAAGTTAGTTTTTATTGCTGCGTCATATTCTTATCATGTTGCTTCTTTACTTTCGAAAATCCATTCGCTGCAGACAAAATATCTCCGGGATCTACGTAAGAGACAAGCCCATGCGAAATATCTTCGTGTAAGAACATTGTCGACCCAAATACGTCGCCCTCAGGAGATCATCAAAGAGAAACGTACATTGTCGCGGTTACGATAATTAGATTGGAAATTACGTAAGCGGAATTAGGTAAGAAAAGTAAATCCCATTGCGATAATCTTTTCCAGCACTCGGGATGCTGACAGAGCGTGCCGACTAATAGTTCGCTAAAAAGCGCGTAATTTAGTAGTTAGCTGGTATGCTTGAATCAAGAAAGACTTCTCGTAATCGAGAACGTTGGCTGATCTATCTTTTATTTAATCACTGCACACGACTGTTTTAATGAAAATGAACAATGTTCCAAGTGAAAAACTAGAGTCGAATAGGAACAATCGAACAAGATTGTCAGGGCTGAAAATGTCGCTAAATTCGGGAAAGACAATGAAAGACAAGAGTGATAACGAAAGTGATAAGGAAAGTAATAGCGCGGGAGTGACAGGATGTAGTTAGAACGACAGCCGAAAAGGTGATCGTAGAAAGGATAGAAACATAGTTAGAAAATGGAATTTGAGAATGAGTCGAAGTGAGACTAGGCGAGGCGAGACGAGAAGAGGGTAAGGGCGAAAGGCACGTAAAGACAAGAGAAAAAGATCAGAGATAGGTACGTAAGTCCCTGGATGGAGTAGATACAGTTGAGTCTGAGGGTTTCTTGGTTGTTGGGTGTTTGGCTGTCGGCCAGGGAATCTCTGGAGCGCGACGGTTACCTTTTTCTCCGTTGGGAGACCTATACGTATACCACTGTGAGCGTACCGTCTTTCCGGAATGTCAACTGTATAATGGTGCACAAGTGTGCGTGTGTGTGCTACCATACCCGATATGTGTCACCGGAAGTGTGGTGTCACAGAGTCCGCACTTTCGAAAACTCGTCTACTCTAGATCTCTATACTCTAGACTGGTGCAACCCTTCCACGTTTTATTGCTCGTATTCCATTTGACCTTATATCTTGCATGTTTGCTTAACTCCGTGTAATACAGTCGTAATAGATATGGACTGCACATTTCCCTGAGCTCTGTGCTCCATTAGAAAGAAATTGAACACATTAAAATCTCCTTCAACCTGCATCTCTCTTCAACTCGATATTTTAGAGAGAGAAAGAGAAAGAGAGAGAGATTTTAAACTATTTCATTCTTTCTAAACTAAAAATCACAACTTCATAGAAACGAGAAGTCTATTCTTATAATGTTTATGATAATATATCGCGATTATAAGTAAAAATCGCATCATTCATACGATCTGATGCAATTCTTTTGATCGACTTTCCCTAATTTTTTTATACTGCGCATCTCTCGTAGATGAATTTTTTGAGATTATGATATATTGCGAAATGAAGTTATATCCTAGTACGAACACAGAAATATGTTTTATTTCTTGGGTAAGATCAATGGTTTGCACTCTATCGCTTCGCGTTATGCGAAAAATCAAGGGAATAACTTTTTAATTTCTCTCGCATCATAGACTAGCCGTCCGTATTGTTTCGCTCTCGGGTCAGAAGATTGAGCTCTGTTCTACTATATGTTCCGTGCAATCATCTATCATCTGTCCGTGCAAGTCGTAAGTTTTTTCATTCACTCCGCTTTCCAATGCCGCGTGTTGCAACATACATTCTTATATCGCCAAAGCGTATAACTATATACTGAGAGCTATAAACCATAAACGTCCAAATATTCGCAGTCGTGATCAAACGGCTTTACCAGAACACCCAATTCTTTACGAAAATAAAGTATTACGAATGTCGAAGACAATATTTCCTGAGATTGGACTTAGGAGATTCAGGTACAGACAGGGTGCATATTTCGCATTTCACTAAGACAGTTTGCTGTGTTTGAGAATAACAAAATGTTACATCGACATTGTTAATTTTTGCTGGTCAAACCTGAAATTCGATATCATAATGTATCGGATGACTTATTAAGTGAATTGCTGACAAACGAAATAAGTCATATAAAGATAAAATATGTGGACATATGTATTTCTCGTAACGGATGGAATACTACGATATCTTACATACATAGTTTGCGCTGCATTTTGACTATCGTCAAAATTACTTCACAGTTTGCTTAGAAATTATAACATGATCACTGACTATTAATATTTAATGCGTTATCATAACAGATACCTTTTAGTTTCGCAGGTTTTATAAGTGTGTATTTACGTATCTCAAAATTTTGAGAAATATATTAATATTAATTTTGTCTAATTTGGGAGATTTGAATGTGGTTTTCAAACAATTGAATTAAATTTGGTAATAAAATGTGCCATGTATCTAACATATAAATATACTATATTATATATTATACTATACTATACTATATAACATATATATATATATATATATGTATATACTATACTATATATTTCATATCTCCTCCCTTTTATTTCATAACCGTATTCTTTTTCCTCTCTTCAATTTTGTGTAAATTATATTTATTCCGTATACCCAAAGAACTTCTATTTATATAGCATAATTGATATCACTTTATGACTAACGAACTTATACCAAAAACAGTTTTGTCACATAAATGGAATTATTTCATTAAAATGTTATTCCATAACCTCTTCCCTTCTTCTATAGTGCCATGAATCACGAAAAATACCGTATGTTTGTTCTACTCTTTTATTTGCAATCATAAAGTGAAGCGTATATAGGTACACGCATTTCTCGACACTTAACTGATGTATAATCAAGAGGTGCGAGAGTACGGACGGTGGGTAAGTGTGTGTAAACATAAGGGTTGATTAACGATAATGGTGATGTGGGACAATTTCCGATAGCCTGTCTCTTGATCGCACGAGAGATACTTTGGCGGAGAGGGGAACGGACAAACTGTCGACACATTGTGCAACGTTACGAACGCCAATCTACGGGACGGTGGACGTCGAAGGTAATCCAGGGGGATACGTGCCCGAGAATTCTGATCAGCGCTTTACCTCTTATAGATTCCGCCAATGTGTTATTACTGTTAATACCTCTACTTCGTATAATGTCGCGTACATCATTGCTCCGACGACAACGGCGCCTATGATCTCGGTCTGCAAACGTTCGATGATACGCCAATAGATGCGGCCGTCATTATTGCTTTCATTCCATATGTCATACACGTACCAGGAATGTCCGCGTTGTTTTCAACGAGGAGATAATACTTGCAAGATATCACGAGAATGGCAGTAACTGCATACACTCGAGAATGTAAATCGCATTCTTGGCGCGCGACATCGTCAATTGTAAAATTTATCGAAAATTTATTCTCCGTTGAGCAGCTGGAATACAAGAATGGAATTATAAATAATCGTGAACCATCACGTTTATTTCGTTTCGTTTTATATAGTTCTTTAACCTTAGAATACACATATGAGTCTCCTCAATCAAAATTTCACTTGCTCGTACACGAAGAAAAGGGAAAGGAGTTTTATTTTATAATCTTTTAACAATATAAAACTTTTTAACATTAAAACCTATTCAGGTATATTCCTAAATCTCTCAGCTTCAAAATAAAAAAGGAGTCTAAAAATATTAATTTAAACAGAAGTTACAGTCTATCAAAATTACAATAGGTTTTTCAGGCCTATGATGTTTTGAAAATTTTTTGGAAGATGTGTGTTTTAGAATTAATATGTCGGTATTTTGTCAAAATTATGCTTTGTAACAGTATTGAGTAATACGCCGTCAATTTTTCTCACTCAAAATCGTATGGGACACAATAACTTAGTTCAATCTTTTCGAATTCATAAAGAAAAGTTTCACGCAGAAGCAATATCGCATTTGAACGAATTGTTTTTAAGATTTTTGTCTTTTTATCAAACGTATTTTTTCATCCATGGCATTTGCGTCATATGTTATCATTTACAACAAAGTTCTCACTATAATACCTCGGTCTTCGAAGAAGCGAATTTATCGCTTTGCTTTGAGCAATCTCGACTTGTCCTGATCAAATGTCTAGTCTCGCAAACATCTCGCGGGCATACAGATCACTAATGAATGTTTGACGAAGTCGATATGTCATCGATTGTTCTCTGAAATTGTAATATACAAAGGAAGATCTATGACATTTATTGCTCAGTAAATTTCACGTTTTGTTATTTCTATTTTTAATAAAAAGTTATTTTTTTATATATTCGCGTGTTAAATAAAGCAAAATTAGCAAGACATCTTTTAGTTTCTAAAAACTTTAAAGATAAAAATTTCTTGCGTATCGTCAAATAACATTCGTATTCGTATATAATTATGGAATCATATAGTGGGATAATTAATAAGGAAATAAATATTGACATTATAGTTGATACAAGTTTTCACTTATTCTCCTAATGATCCATATTATCTTATATAAACCATCGGTGTTGTCAATATCTAGAGGGTTGATCTCGGCTTGGCGGGTAATGAATGTTTATTAGGGCAGGATCCGTTGACGGATCTCCGTAGACTCGAAACGGATCGATATGCGTTGGTCTAGACGTTCGTGCCTCGAAATAATTGGTTGACTCTGATCCTGCATTCTGTGTTCGTGAGAGGTAAACATTTGCGATTGCCTGCGCATCAAATACGTTCACGTACCAACATGAATCAATAAAGCTGGTCAAAGTCATTTAAGATATTCTCGGATCTTAACTGTTTCAAATTCGAATTTTCTAAGTACAGATGAGAGAGAAGAGAAAAAAGAAGAGGTTCTTATATTATTTTGTGATATAAATTTTCATATACGGAATTTCAAGACATTAGACATTATTTCGATAGACATTATTTCGATAAGTATTCATCATCATATATTTTTCAGATTTTTTAATTGGTTTTTTTAGTTTAAGAATTCTATGCTTTTGCTAAACATTATACAGTTATACAGTTAATAATAGTTTATGTAACTTTTCATAAATGTCGATATACAAGAACAATTGCATTTGCATAAAGAACAATATACATCTACTGTAGTGTATACCACGTGGAAATAGAAGTAGCTAAAGTTTAACTAGCTTCGCAGTGGAATGGTCTCGTTTCCTTCATCAACTCAAATTGCGGGAATTAGCTTCTGGCCCCTGTCCAGATTACTTCTGTATTCTCTACTGCGTCTTGTCTCATTTGATTTATATGATAAGTTAATCTGGAAAATGGTAAGCGAGCGATAAGTAATGATGGACGTATTAAAATCTAAATAATATCAATCTCGGATAAAATGTTTTTATGATATTAATTTTTTTTTCTTTTTAAAGTAATAATTTATATAACGCGGCAAATTAACATATTTAATTTCACTTTGAACGGGCAATATCATCGCGCTAATGGCGTAATTATTCGGTAATGGTTTAACCGAGGGACGGATAACGCATCGGTCAGAGTAGGCAAAATTACAACAAAATTGCAATGAAAGAATTGATACGTAGTGCGTTAAATTCAGTTTCACGGTAGTGTTAGAGTGCATTACGACCAGCCGAATTTCTCGTATCTGACCAAATTCGAGTGACCAGGGAGATAAATTGTTGCACGCTTTTCGCAGAGCTGCCGGAGAATTGTGCATTTGCGTCACGTAACCTGTTTTACGTTAGCGCTTTTGTTCCGCATGAATCTTATTAGCGCCAACCATTTTACAGAAAATTGAGTTAAACAGTTTTCTGCATTAAAGCTTTCGCTTTCCTTTCGGGTCGCTATTGGCCTACAGGAAGTCGTACAGAAGATCGTGATTTGGGAATGAGAGAGTTAATATATTTCGTTAATATAAAGCAAAAAACTAAAAATAACGTTTAAATGTCACGTTCGTTAAACGTTTAAACAGAAAACTTGTATAGATTATGTATAAAGTACACTCTCTGTCACACCATCATTCGTCATAAAATCGGCTTATATGATGCATATCGGATTGAGCATGAGTTACGTAGTTCAATTATTACGTAGCAAAGCTCTGCTTAAAAAAATCAAACAGCAGATATAATTTAAGCAGATATAATAAATAATAATTATTATAAAAATATTATATAACGTGAATAAAGTTTAGAA
>Ga0157363_1006226_pt1 | contig 11195 bp, 6 predicted proteins | sample AttsexASBM1_FD_111477 | JGI IMG/M metagenome (GOLD analysis project Ga0157363, IMG submission 111477) | Fungus gardens microbial communities from leaf cutter ant in Ribeirão Preto, State of São Paulo, Brazil - Atta sexdens ASBM1 | ecosystem: Host-associated > Fungi > Mycelium > Unclassified ...
TATTAAATAAATTTTACCTCCCACTTAATCAATTTTTATTTTTTTTTAAATTTTTAATTAACCAATAAATTAACTTAAATTAGGTTTTTAAATTCATCCTCAAAAAAAAAAAACTTTTTCTCTTTCTTTTTTTTTTTTTTTTTTTTTTTTTAGTAAACTTAATATTTATTAATAATATATCCTTTTTTATGCTTTTCTTATGCAGTAGATATAATATTTCTTCTATCTCCGCCCCGTATGTTGCAGGTTCATACACATATAATTTGCGATGTTATTATTTAACTGTTGATTGTGTAAGTGTCTAATTACATGTCGCACGTGATATGACGCCAAGCCACTATTATTTTAGGCTATACGCCACGCAATTTCCCGCATAAATAAATTCAAGATCTACGCCGAGTGAACGACACGAGTTTCCTTTCGATTTCGAGGAATATCTGTCGTAGATAAAAGTGCACGTGATCCGAAAAGATTATCGTCGAAAGAAACCATTTAAAATGGTTGACTTCTCGACACTAGAATAATCTCGGTTGAATTTTCTGTCAAAAGAAAATTTCTCCATTTTTTTAATTATTTCTTTAATATTTTCTTTAATAAAAACTGTAATTAAATGGTGGACGTAACTTTAAAATATAAACGTAAACAACGTTTGCAATTTTAACTTAGCATATAAAAGTATATCATAAAGAATAACAATTTGGAAAAATTTAATATATTTCTATCGGAACAAACAATCAGCACAATCTTCGATTTTTATAAAGAAAAACTCTATGATAAAATCCTTCAATAATTGTTACAAAATATCTGTAATTCTGCCTGAAAAAAAGGCAAAATTTCTATATGATTAAACAGAGCTGACTCAAATTGTTTCAACGTGGAGAAGTTCATTCTACGGATTGTTATGTGTTTTAAAACGTTAATTATATTTCCTTGCTCATAAACAGTGTGTCTTTTTCTTCCTTTAATTTCTCGAGCAAAGATCCCCGCGAGCCAATTCGTAACACTCCGATCACACTCGATTTCGTCGCGCGTCGCCCACGAGATCATTTTCCTGGGAAAACGGAAACGCTTCGCTCGTTCATTTCCCTCCTCATCGTCAAGAGGTTCTTCTTCTCGCAATTGTATGATCGTATGTCTCGAGAAAATGAAAATCGTCCTGAAGACCATTCCGAGAAGTCTGTCGAACACGCGATGCTCTTATTAAAGTAAACTCCTGTACACTGAACGCTAGGATTTGGGAAAGTGACCCGCAAAAATTATTCATCACTATACTTTTTATTCATATTTTATTATGTGTTCGGCTGATTTTGATATTGAAATTTTCCTTTTCAAGAACTGGAATGACTAAAAGTACAAAATATCTCCAAACGTTTTGCTGCTGTTTTCAAGGCCAGATCTTCGAGGAGAGCAGATCGCTAACGTTACTGATAAAAAGATACGAAAACATATAATATACATATATCTAAATAATGCTCTCCCCAGTTCTCAAGCCTATTTTTTTTAGCTAAACTTTTTTTTTCTTCAACAGAGAAAAAAAGAGGAAAGATGAACCATGTAAAAAGTTTAAATAAAAATAACAAGCATTACACATGTTTCATCTTTCTCTTTTACTTTTTATGTTGAAGAAAAAAAAAAGATGAACTATGCAAGAAGTTTGGCTAAAAAACAGATATCTTATCTATATCTTTATTAATTTATAATACGCCGCTTGTCGAGCAACGTTGATAAATGTGAACCGAGTTAGTAAACGTCATATCTTTTCTCTTTCAAATCGGATGTCGAACTCCTCGACGATTTCAGAAGGATTTTTTCTACACGGACAAATTCGATGACGATCATATAGTTTATCGATATATCTTCAGAAAAATGGTTAACTTAGGCATAACTAATTCTTTAGTTAGATCAGCTAATTCACTGACAAACAGCGTAAGACATAGTGCATCTGTTCGTTGTACAAAGTGTGATATACAAATTCAAGAAAAATAATGAAAATAAAAGTGCGTCTATAAAATAAAAGCAAAGAAGACGAAAGAAGATGTAAAGAAGACGAAAATACGAGAGGAAGGATCAATCCTCTTGCCGTTATCGCTCCGATTGGCTTCTAAGATATCGCGTAGTAATTTAAACTTTGCAATTGCACCACGTAAAAGCGTACGATCTCTACATTTTCCTGTAGCTACTGTTATTAATATCTGTGAACACCACTGTCGTGGTCGAATTCGTCGACCTCTGTCAGATTTAATCTCACGCCAATACAGTGTAATCATTTATCATGAAGCCGCTTTAAATGTGGTCGCACGTACGTTATTAAGCCTTTTTCCTTCAATCGGTATCGTAAGGCACATTTTTCTTTCTTTCGTCCCGAATCTCTCGAAACCGAGCCAAGTGGGCGTCTTGCGCGCGATCGAAATCGACGCAACTCGAGAGCACGTTAATCAAACCGCCTCCTCCGTCCGTATACGAAGAAAAATAATTTCTTCGTCGACAAGTACACGGAGAACTGTCGCTATAACATCGAAGAAAAAAAATATTGCTTTAATTAATAATCCAAATTATTACTTAATAATACTATTTAATTAAATAATAATTCGAATTATTACTTAAGAATATTGTTCAAATTAATAATATAAACTATTTAGATCATTGATTATAGTTAATAAACCATATTGTCATTGCCATAATTTGAGATTAATAAAAATAATTCTACAAACTCTGTGCAACATTTTTCTTCGCGACGCGAATTGACAAACTCTTTCCTACGACTCGCTACCGCGAATTACTGAATTTGTGTTTTCTATTTTCTGTAAAATGTTTACACAAATAATAGCGCATAAAGACAACATAAAGTATCCAAAATTGAGATATAAGACGTCTTTGGCTAAGAATCTTGAAGACCTTATACTTTAATTATAGAGAATTTTGTGTTGTCTGGGTATATATCTTTTGAAATCATGTACCAAACAAAAATATATGACTATATTTTTTATGTATGATATTTTCTCTTTCTCTCTTCTTCTTTCTTTTTCTCCCTGTTAGCGGCGGGAAACAACGTCAGGTATCGCAATAAATATGAAGAAGCTCGGTGACAACACGAAGCGTATGCTGCGTTAGAACCTGGCCCTAATATAAACAGCCGAAGCGTCGTGTGCACCGTATCCCAGACGTCTTGCATGCTTGTACACTTCATTCGCTGCGGCAGCCAATGGTAAAGGTTGCTCCAATTGATCGCTCATGCTTAACGACAGTCGCAAGTCCTTCTGCATATGTTGTAACGGTAGCTGAGTAGGGAAACCGCCTTCAACAATCGCTGCAAAACAGAATATTAGGAGTAATGTTAATTACGAATTTAATACGCAGACTCTGTTAATTCTCAACTAGTTTGTAGAACACAGGTAATCATTAGAACGAGTATTGTTATATATTTACTAAAATAAATATATTGTTAAAATAAAAATTAAGACCTATGTAAAGAAAAATTATAAAGTTATTATAAAGTTATTAGAGATGTAATTCTTACTATCAAAATTATTAGAAAACTGCATATTATGTTGATTTGATTGAGAATTAAAGTAGACATGAATAAAATAAGTGACTAAATAAATCGACATCTACCTTTGCCTTTTTCAAGAATTGCCGGGCATGCTAAAGATGTCAATTCCAGGACCTCTAGAATATCTTTCTGCCGAAGTCCAGCACGATCCGCTAGTGCCATGCTTTCGGCCAGAGCGGCTAAAGTAACACCAGCCATTAATTGAAGTACAAGATTCATCTTGGAAGCATTGCCGACTTCGCCAAGGAAGAAGCTGTTTTTGCCCATTGCCTCGAAACAAGATTGGCATTCATCGAAAAGCGACCGATCTCCAGCAGCAAGAATGACCAAAGTACCTTCTTGCGCTTGAGTTTTACTTCCTTGTACCTGCGCTTCGAGATAGCGACCACCTTTACCATTTATCGCCTCGGCGATATCTTGAGATGTTTCTGCGTCAATGCCAGTCATTTCAACGTAGCTTTTATCGGGCGATATCTCCGTCAGGACACCACAATTACCAAAGACCATCTAAAAAACATTTTAACGTGATAAATATACAATAAAAACTATTTTGAAAGATAAGATTACTTTTAAAGAATGACATTTAAATTTAACAAATACTTACATCCTTAGCAGCTTGAGGATCAGCTACGCAAGAGAAGGTAATATCGGCGGCCAGAACGACATCGGACGGCGTCAATCCTTGCTTCGCTCCTGCTTTCACGAAATCTGTACACTGTAAAAAGAAATACATAACGTATGTACAAATTAATTTGATTGCTCTCTTGATTAGCCCTGCTCTTGATATATATATATATATATATATATATATATATATATATATACATATATCTCACAATTTCAAAATACGCGGTTTATGAGAGTTTTAGATTGAATACTTCGGTATTAAAAAGCTGAAATATAAGACCAAAAAATGAGAAATTAAGATACAATTTCATTCAAATTTTAATATAGAAAAATGCTAAATATTCAAAAACTTGCTATTTCCTTATATTTATTAGCTGTAATAAAATGTACAAATTCTTTTTTTTTAAATATTTGTAGCAAACAACTTATATAAAATTTATTTATAAATATTTTTATAATATTTAATCGCAATTTGCTTAATTTTATATTTTATGTAATTTATATATATTACGTATATAATATTTGTAATTTATATATTATTTATATTAATTAAACATTTAGATATAAATATATACAATCGCGCGGGTAAAATTCAGTATCGTGGCGCCATCCAACATGAAACGGCGCAATCATAATTAGTACTATTTGTTGCCGAGAGATGACGGCACCGCGCGTAGCCGTGCGCCATCGCGTCGTTCCGTTCGTCGAACATGCTACAACAAAAAACGTTTCTCGGCACACCGGCCACATCAGCAAACGACGCCATTATTGCCGAGAAGAGAGTTTTTCCAGAATCTCCATGAATCTCCCGCGGAATTTCTCGCCGGAATTCCAACGAGAGGATTTCACAGGAATTGCAAGCGAGATGCATTCGCGAGAATTCCTGTGGAATCCTCGATTAATGCTTCCAATTACCTCGATCGTGACGAACATGACGGACAAGCTGTGTGCTAGCAATTTTATTCTGTATAGTTCAAACGCTTTCGAATTTTCTCGAATGAGATCCCACGATAAACTGATTAGGATACGGCTGTTTATCACGTAAGCCATCTCCGAGATGGCTTCTCATCGGGAACGAGGCCAACGAGTTGACAACAGCACAATTTGCTGCTTATCACGTCGACGAATTGTTCTCGTCACGTGGCCATCAATCGCTGCGGAGCATCTTTTTCCTTAATCCTTCTTCGAAGTCGATGCGAAGTCTCGGCGACGAGCTCTCACGTCGGCATCGTCAAAATTCACATGTTCGAAACCTATCGAACTTTCGGTAGGTGATATCGTCGCGATTGCTTGTGAAGTCCTTCCGGCAGTTTCGGCGTTGACGACCGACGCCATTTCAATCGTTTCTTCGCAACAGACGCAACGTGCATGCCACACCATAATAGACGTGTTTTTTAGTTTTCTGCATTAAACTGCATTATAGCTTTCTTTCTCACCAAATATCGAACATATATCTATTTTGCTTTAAGTTCTAAAATTGTGTATTAATTCAGTTACAGAAAACAGACTCTGACAAAAAAATTTGACAAAAAAATAGCTTTGCAATTGTTGTATAATTCTTTAATACGATTTTTAAGTTTGTATGTTTAGATCTATTGAGGAGAATTAAATTTTATATCATTAAAAAATCTTATATTATTAAAAAATCTTATAACAGTTATTACAAAGCTGCTTTTCTGCTGAGACAACTAAAGAGAGAGACTGATAATTGTCGTTAATTCTTAACGACAGTCGCAACTTTTTTATTCTACATAATACCTGCGCAATATCAATGATTGTCATTAAGAGTTTTAGAATTGGCCCCTAATATTGATGTTGCTAGACTTGAAAAAGGCCGACCTCGAGCCGCCACAAAATCAGTTGAGTAGAGTGACTCAGAAACAGAATACTCGAACTTTCTCAGAACCAAAGTTAGATGAATGAATGTACGAAACACGTAATACGTTTCCAACGATCTCTACTGACTCCCTACATTCATAAGGTATCCTTCAATTTTAAATTTCTCATTTCAAAGCTGATCTCGAGATGACTACGCATGATCGGTGTGATTGAACACAAGGATGATATATCTTTCAACATAAAAAGTCGTACAGTTTGAAGAAGAATTGATGATCCTATAATAAGTGTGAACAAGAATTTCTGTTTGGGCTTACTTCTTTATCTCAGCTTTGAACGATAGAAACACATTTCTAGCTCGTTCGTTTCTTACAAAAATCTAATATTGGTTAATATACTAAAAAACAACGATTATTTATCTTCAAGATTAAAAAAGTTATTTTACAAATCACTTATAAGTTACTTTTTAAGTTACCTTATATACAATTATCACAGAAATTGAGTACAATAAGTTCGGGTATTTTACTTTTTATACATTATATTTTTTATACATTATATCGTTTGCTACAATTTCATATTACTTTTTGTACTCAATCTTTATAACATATATAAAGTAATCTAAAGAATAAACTTAAAAAATAACTTCCCCAATTCTACTTATTTTAAATATTAAAAGCATTATTGTTTAGTACTTTTAATACATCAAATAAGTAAATTACTCAAATAAGTTAATTACTGTCTTTCAATAATAAATTAGCTAGTATTAGATTTCTGTAAGGCGAGCCGTCCAAATGCGTGTTCCACGCATTTTCAACGTGCCTTCCAAGTCGCATAAGGTTCTCGAGCGTTCTCTTTCCGATGACTCAGCATACGTATCAAATGCACGTGTGTCATATCGAACACAATTCAGCATTTATATATCAAATAATGTCGCAATTACACGACGAACATCAGTTTTCTTCAGATCTTACATTAAAGTTATACAATATTTCGGAGCGAGATAAGACGCGCCAAATGATGTTTTCATCATTACGAAGGCTCAACTGTTTCTTGTATATATATGGTAAGCAAACGTGTCCTATTTTTTTATCTTATTTCCGATACAAAGCATTATTACGGTAGAAAAAGAGAAAAAGAAGCGACCGACGAGTTTTAGTGACCGAAAAAACAGATGGTTCGTATCGATTCTACAAGCTTACGACCCCGTAACGTAAACAGTCATTCGATTAAGAATTATTGTCCATTTCTACCAGTATAGATTACTTTAATCTAGATTTAACTTACTTTTTTTCTAATTCTTGTACTCGTTTTTATCAATATAATTTAATTTTACCCATCATGCACATTGGATCTATTTTGATCCAGGCGAAATTTCTTCCAAATTTTTTTACACAGGTTTTAATTTTTATTAAATAAAGATTTTTACATTTGAATTAAACAGCTATTTGGCAATACAGGTAACAAAGATGGAAAAGTAATTCTGAATTATTTTTTAGATTTTTTGAAAAGCTAAAACGAAATAAAGAAATTTGAGCTGAACAAAAGAGATCGAAAATATCTACGGAATAAATAAAAATGTGTGCCTACAAAGTACTAATGTAGATTAAAGTTAATCTACAATTTTTAAATTAACTTTAATCTCCATTTAATTAATTCTTCATCTCTTTCTGGTTCTAAGTATTATAAAAAGATGAAGAATAAGTAGATTTAAACTAAGATTAAAATTAATTTTATACATTGGTAAAAATAATGAACATAAGAATCTTATTCTTATATATAGTTCTTAATGTTATCATTGAATAATTAATATTTAATAAAAAACTTTTCTTATTGCAGTAATAAAACAGTGACAAAAATTATTATAAAATCAATAACAGCTAAAGAGCTGTTAAATTAATAATTTTATTACCATTTTATTATTTTATTATTAATGAATAACAATTATCATTTATAAAAAAAGAAAAATTGTTCACTGATGATCGTCTGGTAATAATATTAAGAAATATAGATTAAGGCAGAATATATTCGATACGCGATGTGAATAAACTTCTTAAAGCCACGTTAACTTTATGCACTTTCGATAGTGAATTCCTCTTCCTTGTCAGGAGGCAGTTAGTTAGGCGAAGTAACATCCCCGTCATCACGGTCTACTTAGAATTACGTGCAACGTACGCGTTCGGTATTCTCAGTGCACAAAAATAATGAAAGACAAATTTTAATAGAGAAGATAATCATTATCTTCTCAGAAAAAATTTCTGATAACAAGACAAAAAATATTTTTGACTTGTACTTAATCTTACTACGCAATTTTTTGCAGTATAAAAAAAATAATATTAAGATTAAATTTTTAATTCCAATTCTTCTTCTTCAAATTAAATGACAATGACTTTATTGTATACTAAAACAAAGGTAATACATATAAATTAAATTTATATATTCTTACGTTTAGAATAAATTTTTACCCAATCGTTATAAATTTTATAACGATGCCATAATATTTGGTATGAAATCAATGCTCAAGAATCAAGATTTATTATAGATTTAAGAATTTTAATAGTAAAATATTCTTCTGCAGACAATAAATATGATTATCTGTATATTAATCTTATTTTATAATAGATCGGAAAGTAATAGCATTGGATCTGGAAAATTTTTCCGTGGATATTCGAGCGGAAATGCGAGTTCGATCGACTAATGTCTATTTCTATCATAATGTAGATTAACTTTAATCTCGGTTTAACTTATTTCTTATCTGTTCCTAGTTCTAAAAATTATAAAAGATAAAGAATAAATCAAGCCAAGATTAAAGTTAAAAATGAACATTATAGTCTTTTTATAGTCAAATTGTTTTATTGTTTCTCAATAATGAAAACCAAACATTTTGTTTTCAATTCAATCAGCAGCAGTTATAACATGAATCAAAGAATTATTATTATCTCGAAGAATGTATGGAAAAATTTCTTGGATTATTATAATTATTTTAATTATAATTATAATTTGATGATTGTAACCATGAACCAATACTAATTATCACTAAAAATTACGTAAAGGATTACGTCGACTCCAACTCGACGTGAAATTATAAAAGGTTAATAAATGCTTCTAAAATTATAAAAGCTTCTAGAAAACAATTCTCAACGTATTTACCGATGTGAAAAAATTGTAAATGGAAACCAAAAAGAGAGAAAAGATTACAAATTGTAATCTGTAAGATCATAGACGGCACAAAGAAAATCTGATAATAATTATCAAACGTTGAGTAAAATAATTTCAATCAAATATTCTGTTAATATAATGAAAATAATTTTTTCGATACATATATTTAATAAATATCAACACAATAATAAATAATATAGCATAAATATAATAATGTAATAATAACATAATAAAAAAAATACGAATAATTAAAGTATTAAGATCTACTTCGATTAAAAATAGGAATTCTTCATATTTAAAGTTTCTCTCTTTAGTTCTATTTCAAATTGCAATATTTATAATTATCAAATATAATATTATTATAGCCAATTGTTTGATGTTAATTATTAAATATTAAAAAAATAAAATCATATTTTTAGTTATATTAGCAAACATTTAATTAAAACTATTTCAACATTTGATAGCTACAACGAAACTCTTCTAATAGCAGGAACAGATGCGATTCGAAATTCATTCAGAGTATTGAATGACTCATTTTTATTTCAACGAGTATTCTACAGTTGTAGAATGAAGAATTAATTTAATTCTGACATCGCTTCGACATATTTTTATTCCCGCCGCGAACTCGTCGCGTTGTAATGCGACGTGCTGGCGCTGTAAAATGTGTAATATTTACGCGGTCAAAGGCTCGACACGACCTTCGGCGTTCGTCGCCATTGTGCTAAAGACGGAAGTGACTCTGAATGAGCGAATGAGAATCGGTTCTAAGCGATTAATGGTCAAAGAACTGTCACCTCGTTCTTTTCTTCTCGCGTGACGTATATCGTGATGCGGCGTAAAGCAATCGCACGTATTCCAGCTTTAATTACGACGCGCACCAAATACAGGCTGTCTCGGAATGTATTTTCATGGAAATGCACCCGTTAATTTAAAATAAGCACTTTCTTGGAAATAGTCTCGAACGAAACAAGATTGATAAATTATTTCTCAAATTCCTTAACTCTCCATCTACGATTTTTATTTTCTTTGATCATAGCCCAAATTTTTTGTATTGCTTTTTCTTTCAAACAATATGGAAAAATTTAAGATTACCTTCATTACATTACCAAATAGTTAAAAAAAAAATTTTAGGAGGAGAGAAAAATTCCGGCCTCCTTTATTTGGGAGAATAAATTCCACGCTAATTACATGAAAAATTGGGTCTCGATGAAATGAGTTAATTTTCATGTATACTACAGCTTATAATATAGCGAACAAAAATTGTCACAGACACAAAGTTCAATAATAGATAATTTTTGAGTTATGAGATATATATATATATATATATATATTTAAAAAAGTTTGTGTTTATCTTGGATACATTATAATTCAAAAACTACCCATTATCAAAAGCTTTATGTGACATTATAAGCTGCATTATGTTTAAAATTAATTTCACGGGGATTCAATTTTTCATTCTACTTAGTGAAATTTAGCCAAAAAAGACCTAGATTGCAGAGATGATATTAATATTTATATTTATATTTCATTTCAATTTTATACTGGTATTAAAATTTCTCAAATCCTTCAAAGATTTCTACTCAAGATTGCGATGCGTAAATGATGCATCGCTTAATTTTTGCGATGAGACACTCGATTCAAGGATATACATTTTGCAGCGTCTATTTTGAGACATGTGCTTATATTATATATCGTCAGCTAGGCGTAAATCTAGCTAAATCGAAATTTGATTAAGACGCAAAGAGAAGAAGCTTCTTACTAAATTAAGTTTAATTATTAGCTTCTTGGCAAAGTATTGATCGGTTGGCAACATCACCATAGATGCTTATCACATGATTTTCAAAAACATCCTCGAGACAAACATCCACGACCGGATTCTCAGATTGAGAGCGGTCGGGGAAATACATATAGATTCGTCTGGCACGACGAAAACGGCATCGTTTATAATTGCAAAATATAACCGTTGAACTCTTGTTATTTCAAGTTCTTACGCGAAAGAAGAGAGAGAGAGAGAGAGAGAGAGAGA
>Ga0157363_1006227_pt1 | contig 11195 bp, 8 predicted proteins | sample AttsexASBM1_FD_111477 | JGI IMG/M metagenome (GOLD analysis project Ga0157363, IMG submission 111477) | Fungus gardens microbial communities from leaf cutter ant in Ribeirão Preto, State of São Paulo, Brazil - Atta sexdens ASBM1 | ecosystem: Host-associated > Fungi > Mycelium > Unclassified ...
TAACAAAACCTTACGTACTTGTACTCGATTGTATACATCGCTTTTGTCCAAATTGCTATTGATTCGAGTAACAGCAACTCCAATGATTCGTCCAGATGTCAGACTAAGCGCAACCAAACTGGTAGTGTCTTTCATCCATGTTCTTATAAGATCTAAATATGAATTGACGGATGTCTCATCTTGCAACAAGGCGATTGTTTTACACATCGGTTCCTCCCGAAAAAAATGATGCTGCGAGAGAGTCAATAATCTTTATTATTACATTTGCAAGAAATAAATGAATCTTTTATTTTTCTATTATTCTATAATTTTAAAGAAATTATTGTTGTAAAGAAAGTGAGCCAATATGAGAATAAAATCAGTTATGAATTTATTTAATATCTGAGCCTAGATTAAAGTTCTAAGATCTTCTTATTTATTATTCTTCTTATTTATTATTCTTGTTATTTATACTTTCTGCCTCTATAAATAGTAAGGAAACAATAAGGTCAAAAATTCAATATGTCGGTCGACGGATAATTCAAGCTCTATTGATATCTTACGAGAATTCTCTGAAATAATGCATTTCCTCAAGTTTCAGTAATTACATGATGATAATATGCGAGCGATAAATGAGATAACCGTGATTTTCTAATCGAATTTTGTGGAAAAAATACTTGGCAGATGAGAGGAGTAGAAAAACGCAGAACAAGGAAAGTCGAAAAAAAAACGTCATTTTCGTACGATCAAAGCTTGTAATTAATTGGCGTTGAACTATTCAATGCGAGCGTGTTGTTCTCTCTAGATTTTTCTCGCTGCTGAACTTTTATCAAACGCAGAGCTTCATCGTAATGCGCTTCTTTGAGATCCTGGATTTTGCATATCGCCGGTGAATCCCACTCCAGAGGTGCATACATTCTCGCTTCCATTTCAATAAAATCATTCTTTTTTTCCTCATTCATGATGAAGTTTATAACAGTAATTTATTTTGTTAACAATAAATGAATATAACCGTAAACTCAATAACGTGTCCCAAAATCTATTTTGTCAATCAGCAGTTTGAAGTGAGGTGAAATAGTGGGATTTTCTTTTCGCATTCACATTTTTTAAAATAATTTAATAATCGATTATTATATAACTGTAAGATAATCATATCTCTCTAAATTTAGTAACAAATTAATCATATTAAATAGACAGATTCCATTAATTTAAATCGTTGTCTTTTAATAATTTAAATATTCAGTTGAATAAAACAATTATTCGAGTGAAAAATCGAAAAATCCTAAGCTAATTTCATGAATTTGTGATCAAATCTGAGGTAATTTTCTTTTTCAAATAAAAATTTAAAATTAAATAATAGATTTATTTTTAATAAATAATAAAAAACTCTACAGTCTATAGTCTGTATCATATCCGAAAAAGATTAATGTCAAATAATAATACCTACAGTGAAAACAAAAAGTATTTGTACAAGGAAATTTTTTATAAAAAAAATCTTATTTGTAGAAAATAAACATTAATTAGCAATGTTATACAATAAATATGTTCTATTCTTACATTGACAAACGAACTTCGCATATATTTCTTGATTTTAAAAGCTAACTTTCTCTACACGTACACTGTACTTTTTGAACATCCAAACAATGCAATTTTTAATTTTAGCTAATTTTTCAGATTTTTCTATAATTTCTATAATTAATTATATTTTCTATAATTAATATACATTTTTTTGGTACATATACTTTCAAGAAACGTACAGTCTATTTTTCTTTATGAATAAATTGTTATTTACTTAGTAAGAAATGATTGTTAATTAAATGCCGAATCGACGTCAAATTGGTGTTGAAATCATCGTATCGATGTTAATTCAACATCAATTCGATTCATTTCTCGCTCGATAATATTTACTTTTTAAAAATAAAATTTTTTTTTTAATATTTTCTCTCTACAAATACATTTTGCACTGTATATAATTAATGTGAAACAAAATAATTTCAGATTTGATGATATATATATAATACATCTACATATATATATATATATATATATATATATATATGTGTGTATATACATGTATTGAGTTAGAATTCGAATCATAGTATGGCTAAGCTTGCGGAGTTGGACGCTTTCAGTGCTTTTCAATACTTCTATTCTTATTTTACGACTAATGAACGATAAAAACAGAATGACGATTACAAGCGTTTAAAGCGCGTGAGCGTCCAAATCGACCGCAGCCTAAACAAATTTTCTAATATTGAACGAAAAGTATATGAAAGACATCAGTTTGCAGAACAAGATATGTAATAATAGCCCGATCGTTGATATTAATTTGAAAATTTGGAAATATGGTAAGTCGCATTTATTTCCAAGAATTCTTTGTTATCGTCAGTCGGCCGTTCGGTCTTGACTCGCACAGTGCACGCTGTTTATCTTAGCAGGTTGTCAAGTCTCGGGAAATTTCCTGAGATTCAATGAAATTTAATGAATTGATAAGAAAACAGAATTTTAATCGAAATCTAGTAAAATTTTTAAACTTTTCCAATAAATTAACATATAATTGAAAGTTCCTATTTCTATTAAGTAAATGTGATCTCAAATTTGATGTGATATTACTTTGTTAAGCTTGCCAAGAGTTTCTTTCTAAAAATGTTTACGTCTAAAAATATTTTAATACATTTTAATTTGTTTTTATAACTCTTAGTTATATAACTCGCAACATTATATAAATATAAATAATGCTATATTTGTGTATTTGTAAAGTATTTTTATTATTAAAATAAAATAATTTGTTTACACTTCAGTTTGTGCCATTGTTTATTAAACATAAAATAAAAAAATTATTTTTGGAAATTTTTTTCTCAGGAATTTTGTGACTTTTTCCTAAATTTTTATAAAATTTTCTACTTTTTCAGAAATTTCTTGGGAATTTTTCACATTTTGTTTTCAAGAATTTTTCTCGAGAAATTTCACTACAAAGGAAATTATTCTAAGGAAATTATTCTTTTCGAACTTGGCAACCCTGTCTCAGTCGACGGCAGGCAACGTCACGGCGCATGCGTAGCGTCATCACCGTTCGAAGCGTTCGAAGTGTCGAGATAATAATTCGAGCATCTTTTACGATCAATTAATAATTATACGCGACTAATTAATCTCTGCATATGGTAACGTAACATCATAACCATCGCGGTCTTAGTTCATCCGCGAAATAGGAGCGATGGAGAACGTAACTTCAAATCGCTGTTTGTCGCGAATTCTTATAACGGTTATTACTCCCTCGTTTGAATCCGAATGGATCTTATTTTGTGCCTCGACTTTTTCACTTAAATCGTAATTCGTCTATTATTTTCAATTCGAGAACGTACATAACTCATCGAATTACATATGTGAATTTAATAACGGAAAGTCTCGATACATTTACAGATTATCGATAATACGCGCATTTCGCAATGTATAATGAAGTGCGTGTCGCGTGTGTCGAGAGTGTTGTAGTGCCACGCGATTCTCATGTTCGAATAATTACGGTTACATAATTAATTACGTTTTCGCGAGTGATGGAATTTGTGCGACGAAGGAACCTAAGAGGAATAAGAGGAGGCCTAAGAGACATCAGGCGATGACGGAGTAACGAAGTGAATATTTTATTATATACTGTATTTATTATCTGATGATATGTGATCGCAAAATTAAAGTTAAATCATGAATAGCACGGAGATTCGTTGTACTTGTTCACCATTTGTGTCAATTTGCGAGCGGAAACTTTTTTCAACGAATTCGAAGAGCGAAAATTACCATAAATGAAGTTAGTATATATAGAACTGCATTATAGAAATAACGAAACGTGAACAGTATGGAAAATTCTAGCGAAATAATTTCTGCGAATCTGTCACGAATTGAGAATCATGAGTCGCGTTTAATTTATGACGCTAGCTTAGTAATTGTAGTTTATAATTATTTCGTGGGCATATCAATTATTTTACGAAACATTAATTACATTGAAACATCGTTATAATTTCAACGTATTTGTATTTTGCAGATATAGTTTGCATCGCATCTGCGCCGCTGCGCGTCAGATCGGTGAGTAATAATTGCACAATATTATTATTGAAAGAGGGATTTGTAAAAGTTTTATCGTATATATATTTACATATATAAGATGTGTTACGAAATGTACATAAAAAAATTAATTCAGTTAATAGAAATGTTAAGTTTCTAATCAAAATTATCTTCTAACACGTGAATTATATATATATATATATATATATATATATATATATATATCAAATGTTTATAAAAATGGGATGTATATAATCTTCTTTATTATTACTAATCTCGAATTTATATTAATAATATATCATAATTTTTTTATTATGTTGAAGAAACATGAAGTATTATAAAAATATCACGCAATAGAGCAATTGCTTTAGGTAAAAAATTTTGTACAAATTAATGTGATTAATTATGATAATATTATGATTAATATAATATTAATATGATAATATATTAATATGATAATTAAAATAAATAATTTATTGGAGAAATTGCTATACGATGTTGCGAGAATTTTATAATATGGAAAGGTAAAGAGAAATCTTGGTAAAATTCTGAACTAAACGTTGCTTCATAGCTTGTGTAATAAAGAGTTTTTGCAATAACATGGATCCAGATATGGTGAACTAAAGTTTTGTTATCCTTTTCTTAATTAATTGTTAAGAAGAAGATAGCGTGATCTTAACGTTCATCGTATCTGGAAAAACGGTATTGCAAAAACTCTAATATTAACGCTCATTAATCTTTATTATTGAGTTGCACTTTTACTGCGAAATAAAAATATATTCTTGGGTACATTTATAAAATTTATTATTATATTACGTAAAAACAACAAAATGATTATTAATAAAATTTTTAATCTTAATAAACATGATCATATTTTAAATTTAAAAAAAATAATCTTATTAATATTAAAAAAGTACAGCTAAAAACATAAAAACACACATTGTGTGTTTTATAAATTTTATGTTATTAAAATGACAGTTTGGCAATTTATAATTATAATCTAAATATTTTTTGACATAAATAAAATTAATTTTATGAAATAAATGAAAAAAAATGATTTCTTAAAATTTCAACACTGTAAGATTCCTTTTACCATACAGTAATGTTTTTGCCTTCGACTTATGTGCAATCGTGAAGAGTCCAAATTACAACTCATCCTTCAAATGTCTAAATATATTTCCATGATTCATTAATCTACGTGTTACAGAATCCCAGAATATCATTCTCTGCCAGAGAAGACTGTGATCCATTGTAATTTTCTTCGAGTTTTCTATGCGCAAGTATTCCGGTGCGGAATTTATTTTTACGGGTTTCCATTTTAATGGAACCGCTTTAGTAATTTTTGGTGTGGGATTACTAAAAAAAAAAATTTATCTAGATATTATATAGAAAAATTTTTTATTAATTTCTTATTAGAAAAGAAATTTATAATTACGAAAATGAAAGTCTAATATAAAAAAAATGGACTAAGAACTTTAATATTAAATATTGAATTAAATAGTTAAGCCAATAATTAAATAGTTCATCTAACTTTACATCAATTATTTAATATTAATATAATTAAATTTTAATATAATACAAATTTTCAATATCCTTTATGAATTTAATTTATTTGTATTTTTGCTTGCATTTGTTATCAATGAGATATTAACACTTACCCGGAATTTGCAAAATTGTACCAAATATAAGTCATTATATCGATCATTTTGTGATCTTCCTCAGACAACACCGTGTTCGGAAACAATTGTTCACCCACAGGGAACAAATACTGTAAATCATCCGCGTGCGATACTCCATAATCTCTTACTGGATCGCCAAATATCGTGCTGAATGATACGCTTCCTTTATAAGCAAAGTAATAATAAAAGACTGGTGAAGTTTGATTCACAATAAAATCTTGCACAGCTTCGTGAGTACCATGGTTAAACCATGAGTCGCTATACATCTAGAAAATCATATTAATGAGAATTATTAGTAAATTAATTATTAACAAAAAAATTTTTTAACCTGTATAAATATAAATGCTATTATAAATTTGTTTTTTTAGCGTCTTGTGACAATATTTCACTTTAGTTACAAGATTTTTATTAAAATAATTCAAATAATGACTTAATTATTATTTAAGATACTCTCATAATATGTCGATTTTATTCGAATCAAATATAAAATCATGTTCTTTGATACTTCAAATATAAAACATACAAATATAAAAATTGCTGATTGTATCGTATAGTTATTTGAACTTACATCGACGACTTTTAATCTGGAATATTCGGTGTAGTCGATAGCATTGTAGCCGAAATAGAAATTGCGAATAGTGACAGTTATCTCATTTCGTAAATCCTCGTTCGTGACGTTGTATCTCTCGTCATATAATAAACTCATAGGCACAATTTTGTTAAAGTTAGTCTCCAATTCTTTCACGTTTTGTTTCCGCCCATATATATCTGAGAAACACACATAAATATTCTCTTTATTGATCACTAAACACACATTTCACATAAACTTGATTTCTTAATTTATTATAATTCACAGAAAATTATTAAATGTTAAGAATAACACTACAAAATTTGATAATGTATTGATGAAAAGATGCGATCAGCATATGACAAATTAAAAGGTTAATTATTTGATAATAAAAAACTGGATTTATCTTTTATTTAAGGATCAGAGATTTTCGATGGAATTTTGTAACTATACTTTATCGAGGGACATTTGGAATTTCCATATTATAAAAATCATCTTATTTTAAGATTCCAAAAAAATAATAATTATAATATGGAAGTTCAATAAAGTGTAGTTGTAAAATCTCATCGAAAATCTATGAATCCTAAGTAAAAGATAAATCCAGTTTTTATTGAATAATAAGCCTTTTCATATTGCAGAGCATATTGCCCTTACCTGCTACTTTTATAGCTCCTTCTTCCGAAGTGATTCCTGTCATCCAGGGTACGTCGAGGAGGCGGCCTTCTCGTACAGAAATTAGGGGATCCTCTATCAGAAAGGCACCTGGGTGCTCAGGTTCGATTACCGGTCGGAATGGTATCATTGGGCAGTAACCAAATTTCTACGATAAGGCAATTAATAATTAAATAAAATGAAAAATAAATAATCAGACTGAGAACATGTAATAACTCAATTGAAAAATAAAAAGGAATTTTTTTGTTGAAGGCAACCACAGAAAATAAAGAAGCGTAATAAAATCATCAAAAACATAAAATGAAACAATGTGCCAAATGTATAAAAATTCAGAAAGGAGCATAAAGACATTAAGAACTTTTAAATTAATATCGTAATTAGCTGTTGCAGTGACTTTGTAAGAAATTCACGTGTCGTACGTGAGTCTTTTACTACTCGTTCCTTGTTTTCATATCAGTTGATAGACGTAAATAAAAATATTTATACGTACAAAAAGCAGGTAGTTGGCGTTTACAAATGTACACGTGCGTATTCAGATTCATTAAACTAGTTTTTCTCCTATTATTGAAACTTCGGCATGTTTATCCGTCTCAATCTGATATTTATCTTCGAAACGTCATACGCGAGAAAAATTTCCACAATGCAGTTGATGTAAACAAAATTTTACTGTCTTATTATCAGTAAAATATTTATATCAAAATTCCCAACATATTTATCAAACCTAAGCAATTTTATTATCTATAGATAACATAAAGAAGCGAAGACAATCATAAATAATCACTTTTTAACTTCATCTTAATTTTGTATTAAGACACACCTATTCTAAAGTGGTAAGCGATGTGAAACCATCGCGTGACTGTTCATGGATAATTTATATGTATTTATATCGATGAAGTGTCAACGCATGTAATTTCTGACGCATGCGCAGATACAGGAGTTATCTTACAATTGCACTTTTAATTAGCTACGCTTGAACGCATTTAAAACATTTTAAGCCAGGAGTTCATGTAAAATGTGAGTATTGCGGAACAACCGTGAAGGCTTTAAATGTAATCGAGATTGCATCGTAGATGATAAGTTGACCCACATACATAGATATATCTTAAACACACCGAGTCTACTTTCACATAAACTTATTAATTTCACATGACTTAACATTACTAATGTCTACACATCGATGTGTGCAAATATACGAGCAATTGAGCACTGATTGACAGCCATACGAATCCTTTTAGATAGATGTTGAAATAAATACATGAGAAACGCATATATGGCACACAAATAATCATTTACTTAATGGCATTTGAAATAATTAAACAGTTAGATCGAATAGCGGCAACTATTTTATTACAAAATGCCATCGACTAATCGCGATTGTAAATTCGCTCGCGTGCATTAAAAAGTTTATCATTTACATATTTTCTCATGTCGACTAAATTTCATTACCTTGAAAAGTTGGTCAGTACCAATGATTTCTTCTGCGCTCTTCGTTTGTAGGCATTCAATGAGATCCTTGGAATTTTCGGTGCTGCATCCTAAATGCTTACCTAAAGTCATAGCTCTCATTCTGGCAATTCCAGGTGACGTTAAAGTCCACGGATTGTAGAAGTTGCCACTCTGAGAAATACCGCGATGAAAAAGTCCTACGTGATTGAGAAAAACGTAAACTTCGTTAAACGTAAACGTTTCTCGGTCGTAAAAACGAGTTATGCCCATTAAGGCACTATGCTGGAAAAAACTCTTTACTAATGATTCCCAATCGCATCATTAATGATGCAGATAATATATAATACACGTTGAATATATTATTTATGTAGATATATGAAAATATGTAACATTTTCTTACGATTTAATTAAAACTTTTTTAGAAATTTTCTTAAAATTTTATACTTCTCCAATTTGACATTTTGTCATATGTAAGAAAATTTATGAATAAATAGCAGTTTTCTAATAATTCAATAATTAACGGAATAGATATATAGATATGAAATATTATTTTTTTACTGAAATAATATTTTTTTTATTAATTGATCAGCTTTGAATTTATTTAATATAAATATAAAGTTTTTATTAAACGCGCTAAAACATCAATAAATACATCGATAACTCACTTGAAAGAATTGTTAGAGTACATCTAAATATTTTTTTTTGATAATAAAAAATGAAGAAATGTTAATCAATCTTGAAATCAATTTCATTAGTTTTTAATTTACAATTCACTTTATGTCATTAATATTATTAACTACTTCCAGAAAGAAAATCGCAATAATGTGAAATACGTTTCCTCGTACAATTAAAAATTATAAATAATATAAATTGAAATATTATGCGTATATGCGTATATGAAGTAATATTATTGCATACAATCCATATACATATTACTTAATGACATCGGAATACTCATCTGTATAAATCATGAAATTGAAGATCATTTTTACGATAAAATGTGTACTGATGTATCAGCATTTGCTATATACTTCCTCATGCATTATAAAACAATTTCGTAATAATTATAATGTCTTCCGAATCAAATACAAGTAACACAAATGAATGAAAACGACCATATCACACACATTTTTCAATCTATTTCTACCAAATAAAGCAACTCAAATCAGATTAATTTTCGATGGAATAATAAAAATGTATAGAACTACATTTGATTGTCTTATAAATATATTATTTACGCATCAATAATCGCGACTTATATAAAAATTTTACTCTCTCTCTCTCTCTCTCTCTCTCTCTCTCTCTCTCTCTTTCTCTCTCTCATACTTGCTAAATCTTTACCTGCTGAAAGGGGGCTGACCATATGATAGTGAACACTTGCACCGCCGGCGCTTTCACCAAAAAGAGTCACTCTATTTGAATCACCACCAAAGTAAGCGATATTTTCGTGCACCCATCTCATAGCTTGTTGCTGATCCTTTAATCCTAGATTTCCTGGACATTCCAGGTCCTCCGTACTCATAAAACCCAAAGGTCCAAGTCTAATGTCAGAAATATATTTATCATTATGCAACTATAACATTTTCTCCTCTTTTGTCATTGACACCGTTTTTTTGTAAAATCGTAATTCTTTTAAAAAAATTGCAGAAATAAGTCATTTAGTACTACATTTGTATGTATATATATATATATATATATATATATATATATAAAATAATATAAAAAATAAAGTTGCACATATGAAAAATAAGATTGCGCAATGAAAAGTCCAAATCTAATCTTATCTATCTAATCTTATCTATCTAGCGTCAGACTCTTAAATTATCAAGTTCATTACCGGAAGTTGACGGTGACAAGGACGAGATCAAAATCCAGTAAGAATTTGGGCCCATAATATTCAGAGTGACCAGCACCAGCAATCCATCCACCACCGTGAAACCAAATCATAACTGGGAATCGGGCGAAGACTTTTTGCCGCTGTTGTTTCGGATCATGATTTAAATTCGAGTGTTCCTCAGTACATTGTATGCATGGCGTGTAGACGTTCAGGTAAAGACAATCCTCGCTGCCGACAATTTCCTTCTGATCGACGTATATGTTTCGTTGCGTACATATGTCGGCGTTAGTTGTAGCATGTAGAGTGCCATTCCAAGCGATTGGGGGTTGCGGTGGCTTTGAGAAAAATATTGTGCAATTAATTTTGCATATATTATTTGTAAGTTATCTAAATCATTTAGATATTTGCATGAAAACTGATTGTGCAACTTTGACTAAGCGGAGGCTTGTTAATAATAACATCAATGATAAATGACAAAGCGATATGTATAAATTATTCTTCGAGATGCAGTTGCAATAAAACAAATTTCCGGAAGTGTTTTATTAATAGCTATAATAATATTGTTTGCTAACTTATTTATAAGGCAGAAGTAGCAATTAATAAAAATTGTATACAAAAAATTAATGAATGTTTTTAATTATATAAGTACAATTTAATTATTAATAATTTATGATGATATAAATACATGTAGATAAAATATATACAGAAAATATTATAAAATTATAAAAATCTAAAATTTTTTTACATTAATATTTATACTCTTCTTGAAAATATGAATATAATTTTTTCCTTGAAATATTTTTTAATTACTCGAAAAAATCTCTATTAGAAAAACCGATACAAATATTATAATAATAATCTAACAATTATGTTATAAGAATTATAATAATAATAATATATATATATATATAAATATATATATTATAATAATTTAATAATCATTATAATAATAAAATTAATA
>Ga0157363_1006228_pt1 | contig 11195 bp, 5 predicted proteins | sample AttsexASBM1_FD_111477 | JGI IMG/M metagenome (GOLD analysis project Ga0157363, IMG submission 111477) | Fungus gardens microbial communities from leaf cutter ant in Ribeirão Preto, State of São Paulo, Brazil - Atta sexdens ASBM1 | ecosystem: Host-associated > Fungi > Mycelium > Unclassified ...
AAATATTAAATTAACGAAAAAGTTAACTTTACATTAGAATTTCTTAATTAATTGTCGGATTATTAAATATCCATTTAAAGCTCACAGTTCTTTTAAACAACGTTTATCTTTGTTTAAAAACATTTGATAAACAACAAAGGTAAAATGATTTCAAGAGCGCCGTGAGTATCAAATAAAATGCAGCTTAAGAGATCGCACGCGAAATAAAAATAGCGTCTCCTAAGCGGCCGCTCAGAATTTTTTGGATTCACTGTCGACTCGTTCGTCTTCTTGCGCATAGATAGCACTGAAGTCGAGAGATCGGCGCGCGGGAAATGTAATGAATTAATACAGGCGTGTCGGACTATCTATATACCTCCTCCTGCTCGAACGACGAGATAACCTCGTAGTAGAACTGCTCTGCCATCGAGAGGTCGATCTTGAGGGACGTCCGATCGCTCTCATCGCACCGCTCTTCGTCCTCGCTGCCGTTCTCGACACTATAATCCTTTATCGCCACACTCCGACGAGACAGCATCTCGATAGTGCCGCTTTTCACTAGCTCCATTTTCGTTCAGATCGTTTGCTTCTCTTTCCGACGAGTTCCGTCGAATTTTAGCTGTCTGCAGCTGTTCGTTTCTTGCTCCGTCAGAAATTTATGTTATTTCAGATCTTCTTTCACTTGCGGTGATATTGTAGAAATGCACTACGCATACTCTTTTCTTGCACACGTATCGCTTTTCGGCTTGTTGCCGTTCTTCTCTCCTTTAGACTTTTTCACTTGATATATTGAAATTTTCCTCTTAGACTTCTTCTTAAATTAGACTTCGTATTAAATAGATAGATATTTATATATATGTATTATTATTATAATTATTATTTGTTACTTGGCGTAATATATGTTTATTGTATGCAATTCGGATTACAGGACTTATCACAGCTGATTTACTTTTGGTTAACTTTCACTATCATGGCGCTGCCAGACAGGTTTCCCTTTAGACGCTTTCCTTCCCAACACGCGTTGGCTGCGCAACCTCGGCCGAGAGTCTAATTATAACTACTGTCGAGACGCGTTAAGGATAAACGGTCTATTTGATTGACGATCCTCCGCGCCGAAGTTTATCACCCGCGTCCACGTCTTCCGAGACCTTTCGCCGAAAAAAATGCGTGTCGGAGCGATGCACCGTCGATGCGAGAGCTGGCGGCTCCATTAAGATCTCTCGCAAGCAGCTTCTCGCCTGGTGCTTTTCGACGTTCCCGTTTTTATCGCGAAGGACGAGGAAGAACGCCAATGTTACGCCGCGCGCAGGTGTATCCCACCTCGCATTCATAAATTGCATCCTCCAGCGTCGCCTTTCTTTCAAAGCCCTTCGGCCACGACGCTTCCTCTCGACGTTGTTCTCAATCACGCGCACAAGGCAAATCCGACCGAAACGGAAGCGCGGAAATCATTAGGCGAAATTAATTTACACACGCACTCGAAAAGTCGCACACATTCTCGCACTTTTCTTCCAAACATTACACGTCTTGCGATCCCGCAAGCATAGCGAATCCGTAAGCGAATGAACATTCCACGCGTTATCGATTTCTATACTTCTTCTTTTCTACTTCGAGACCGCAGTTCGCCGACATCCGGCAGACTTTCTTATACAGGAACGATCTTCTTCTTGCCTATAGGAGTATATATGTTTCTCACATTTTCACGCTGATCGAAGCATTTTGATCGGAATTTCGCGGACGGTTGCAATCGGTCGTCGTGGTCCCGGGTTAAGCGGCTTCGGTTCGCCGGAGAGGAAAATGTCAGGGAAGTACGGCGCGGTGAACACCGCACAGCTCAAGAGAGAGAGAAGCCTACGCGCACGCTGGCAAGGCGCGAGCGAACTGAGCCGTACTAACGAAAGAGCACGTATAACGCGGCCGTGCGGCAATACTAACGCAGTGTCAACCAACACCGACTCTAGATAAGCCCTGCCGCACGACGAGAACAGAATCGAGACCGACAGACTGCAGGGCAACGGATAAAAAACGCTTTACGCGAGAGAGTCGTTGATAAAATACGATTGAAACGTATTTATACGAAAAAGAAAAATTTGGAAACTCGTATTTTCTTGATTTTTCTAACCGAAAAAACAGAGGGGAATAATCGTAAATAGTAAAATATTATAATATATAATTATTGTCAAATATTATATTTCTCTAATTTAATTATTGTATCAAATATTATAATATTAGTTTATTAAATTTAATTAAAGCTTAAAATAAATCGTGTTTGATATTACATAATTTTCAACTACAAATTTAGTTATGACGTAGTCATAATTTAATTAAAATTAATATAATACGCTAAATACGTCGATTGATGAAATTGGATTATAATTTGATCTTACATTGCGACTCTAGATATTAATCAAAAAGTACATAGCGATTCTTTTTAAATTTTTGCGTTAATATTCCAAAGGAAAGAGACGAATATTAGAACACTTTAAATGCGCATAGAAATTGCAGAATTTCCAATAGGCAGATATGCCAGGAAGAACGAGGAATCTGCTGAAATCGAAAGATATTAATAGAGTATCTACAACGAAACGGCAGGAGGGCACTGTACTAAGAATGGAGGAAATGACTAACCAATGTACAACTGCAACGGGAAGTAGTAGGGTCCGTTTTGTATGCGAGATCGCGGCAACGCTGTAGAACTGGTTTTTGGCATAAAACATGTGCCCGCGTTTAAAATGCGGAGATTGTACAATACGTTCGTATATATACAAAGCAAGTTTTTTTAATCGCATCCCTTAAAGTGTACTTCCGGAAATTCTGGAAAAAAGTTCAAAAACTGATTTCCTCAACGTGAAGGGAAAATAATTTCCACTTACTTTACTGCTAAACAGCTCGAACTTCAAGATTGGAATTAGTGTTTAAATAAATATACAATATTTAAATAAGAATTACTGACAAACAGATTACTTATATAAATTAGGTAATATTAATAATTTAATTATAGCAAAGTAATTTATAATTAATAAATGAATCTTATAAATAATTATAGATGTTTCTCATAAATAAAAATAAAATGTATTCGCACGTAAAGCAATATCTCTCAGTTTTTTCTATTTAATTTGAGACTCAGTTTATATAAGATGTTTTGAAATTAACCTCAACTGTTATTTAATCAAATCTCATTCCTTTTTGATGAATAATGCTGCTTAAAAAAATGCATATATAAAAATTATTATAATTATTTAAATTAACTAACTGGTATTAATGTAATCAGCCTTAACAAACTTAGTTTGTCTTAGAGAACCAACGATGATGCAAATCCTGACAAATTTTCTTGGCAAATCCTTACTTGGTAAATTCTAAAGCTTTAATTATATCATAAATTTAATAGAAATAAATGGCTTCTTGCTTTATGTAAAAAATATATAACAAAACAGAACATCAATTATATCTCATCTGATTAATACAGAATAATTCATCATAATAATTTTTCGATTATTGTTGATTAAGTAATTATCCTTCCATCAGAAGACATTGTGTGGATTTCTCAGATAAGTTACTCAACAATAATTATGTTACTGAAGTAAGAATCATTGGACAATAAAATCCAAGAAAGTGTTTTGCTGAAAATTGTTCTGATTGATGCTTCTAGACACTTTTGAGTCCCTAAGAGCCCTCGAAGTCGTCAATACTGCCGTGTCAGTGTTATAAAAAAGTGAAGAAAGAGGTGAGAAAACTACCACGTAAGTAAGAAATGTTGTCGCCAAGTCGTAAAGTCGTATCATTGAACGAGTGTGAAGTGTACAGGGTCAACTTGTATTACAGGCGAATCAAATTATGATAGAAGTCACTTTTTAAGGTGCGTCAACTTTAAAAAAAATCTGTTTTTTAAATTTTATTATTGTCAAAATCATCAAAAATGAGTGTTTAATTTTAAAAATCCTGCAAAATTCGTATGATTAGAATGTTAGTGCAAGAGCAACTTGTCTCACTTTCTTCGTAAGAATTCAAGGAAATTAAACTCACGATTAAAAAAAGTTCAATTTATGTTAATATATAAATTTCAAGTTTTTAAAAAAGTTTTACTATTGCATATCAAAGTTTTAATTAAAAAATACGTAATAAGTTACAACTTTTTTAATCTTATATCGTAAAAGACAATAATAAAAAATGCAATAAATTATTGAATAAATCTGCGCTCTTATAAATAATAAAAATATATGATTTACATTTAAATACAATATAATACAATAGTTGCAAATGCAAAAATAAATATATTTAAGTATTAAAAATCTAATCTAGAGTTTAGTTCTCAAATCTGATATAAGATCTACATTTTCTTAAAAATTCTCAGGTCAGCGCTAAAGATATACGTGACTTTACGCACGGTGAATACGGATACGAGACGATAAAACGTCCGACGTTGCATCGTGCAAACTATGCACCTTGCATCGCGATAAAAGAGCTTTCGAGTGGGCACTGAAAGTGTGCGGAAGCCTTCATATATAGTGGCTAAAAGTGCAAAGAAGCAAAGGCAAAGTTTCAGTGCGTTTAATCATATGCGTATGCATCTTTCCCGACAGCAATATAATTTCTTTCCTTTCATCATTTATAAAACTGTCAATGAATCGATCATTGGTCAAAGAATTCACAAATAAATATAAATGTAAGAAACTTGAGATATCAAGTATTTTTTCCAATGGTTTAAACATGGCATTTTAGATTTGAAATATTTTCCCAGAAGATCTCATCATCAGAAGTATTTTTCTCGGTAATTAGTGTAGACGAGAAAATTTATTTCTGTGAGAGTTTTATCTAAATTAATTAATTGAATTGTAAGATAGCTTAAATGTAAAATCCTCTCAAAGCATGCTCTTCTTCCAATGCGTAAGAATATAACAGAAGCGGTAGTTAAAGCTACGTACATGTACTGAGTAGATAGAGGATAAGTGGCTTGCCATCGATCATGATTAACCACGCCTCAATTAAAGCCGGCTAATTGCACAACATGATGAACGTAAGTCTTCATCGACGTATGCTGTCAGCTTGTTCAGGCAATTGTGTTAGCGATGACTCAGAATTGAGATTAGCAGAAGAGCCACTTATGGACGTAAACGAGGCACTTTAACCCGGTAGAACTTAATCCAATCGTTTTTGAACGATACATGAGACCGGATGGTGACCAGGCAATAAATTATGGTCGCCGGTCAATGAAACATAAAGAGAGGGACAAGTGAAGCGATCAATGTAGCGGTAATGAAAAAAAAACGATGAAATAATACGACTTTAACGTTATGACTCCTTTAATTTGAAATTTCGTTGTGCCTCGTTGCGCTTAATAATTGTTCCATACCAGTCGTTTACCTTACTATTCTCGAATTGCGTCAAGTGCTTTTGCGAATTCTGAGGTTGCATTATATCCTCTGCACTGTGTGCATCTAATTAATTAAATGGGTATAATATAATTGCCCATGCACTGTTCCCGTCGTAAGGGTGATAATACAGTGTGGAATTATGCAACGATATTATACGCGTATTACATTAAACCATGATATTCAACGGGGTACTATAAAGTCGCAAATAACTTTTGTCACATTGCTCATATATACGTTCATTTATTAAAAGAGAGCGTAATCCAAATATCCAAAGTTTCTGTCAAAATATATAATGTGTACTACTCTCTATATTTCATTTTAATTAATTTAATTTAATTTTAATTAATTGAACTTTAAAATTTAATCATTTAAATAAATTCACTTGGATATAATTATCTCATACAGTATACATCTATTTTGCAAATGATTATTGGTCTAATCTTTGAAAATTATGTCAAGATATTTATTTCATTTATGACTTATTTAATAAAAGTGGAACAAAAAATGGAAATAAAAAAATTTCAATTAAACTATCGGCAAAAAGGTAATTTGAAACGATGAAGAGTCTACGAATGTAGCAAAGAAAGGTTGATTTAAGCTTCTTTGATGACATATCTCCGAATCACAGAGTTTTATCAAAAGACAAGAATGTTAATGGTGAAGAGCGTGGGTCAGGCTGTCGCCTCGTATAAGATGAAGATAGTGACCATTTATTGAGGAGGCGAGAGTTATCGGTGCATCTATGGCAGGATGCAACCGACTGTAAGCGGATCCACGGATACGGGTTTATCGCCTAAAGAATAGATATGGGAGAGAACCATTTGACTTTTCATTCAATTCCATTAAAATCCCTAACATTTCCCCGTTACCCTGGATTTGGTTCGTTTCTGCTATGTATGCATTTTACACGTATATACATGTATATATGATTTGTGAAAGAGCATCGACAAAAACGCGGAAGACGTAAAGCAAAAATCGCCGGCGCGCTCAAAATGAAGCGAAGCTTGCTCTTGTTAACGATTCTACGCTGCAATCATAGCGCACGTTATATACCATCGAAGTTTAATGTCATATGAAAGGAGAACTCAAAATAGCCAAAAAATAATTACGTGTGAACAAGAAACACTGGTAAAACGACGGCGAGTAAACGACTGCTTTTTAATCGATACTTCCAGAACTTGTTATTCTTTACTTGATTGCTTCTTTTGTTGTCTCATTTAATTTTCATACGTTTTTGTTTGCCTCTCGCACATTGGATTTTATTGTTAGATTAAAAAATTCTCGACAAAGACACTTTTTGAGGAAAACATGTTGTGTAAATATGTCACATCCAACTAAAGAAATCTCTCTCTCTCTCTCTCTCTCTCTCTCTCTCTCTTTCTCTCATCGATATTATTTCTAGTAGAATTTAATAAATCAAAACCAGTCTTTGTTTCAATTTATTGAGGAACAATGTTCACGTTTCGAGATGCAGACTTATACACCGACAGGATTGAAAGCATCTAAAGCTCTTTTTAACGACAAGTGACGTTTAATCGGATATCGGAGTAGAAACATCTCGAAGGATCATGATGTATATACGCTGTATATATGTTGTCGAATCGGCGAGGGAACCTTTCGTTTGATGGAGCTGAAAAGAAGAACGTAATCCGAGCAGTCTGCAACGCGCTCTTCAGTGAAATTCAGACAAAGGTGAATCGCATTCGTCACATTGTGCTGCAGAGATATTTGCCAATTCTTTCTTAAAGAATCGAAGAATGTCGATAATTTATAACTAACAATTGACATCAACCGAAAAATAAATCAAGAAATAATATATCGAGAAAATAAAATCCTGCTACATTACGACGCAATAAAAACGTATCTATATTTGAGAATTGAGATGAGAATCTATTTTAATCACATTATTTTCACCACTTTTCTGTTCCCAAGATCGTAATCTTTCGAAATTCTGTTCTTTTTTTATTCCAAGGTTACTTTTAAAAAAGACATTTCAACACTCTTGCGATTAATCGGTCGATACGTCGTGACTAGACGTGATGACGTTGTCGGGACATCAGCTGCCATGAATGGACTGTAACGTAATTAAGATTCCAACGACGCCGGGGTTAGAGTATGCGAACTTCGTGGAATACTCAAAGGAGACGAAGGGAACGGCCTGAGAAAGAAAGAGAGAGAGAGAGAGAGAGAGAGAGAGAGAGGAGGGGGGGGCGAAGAGAGAAGGAAAATGTCGGGATCCAACAGCCAACTCCTTTGTCTCTCTCGGCTGCTATGCGCAAAAGAGGAATGATCAGCCTTTGCACATGCGAGCCATATTTCGGTAGGTCCATAGCTGCTTAAGCAAATGATTCGAACTACTAAAGGATACATTTTTACATCAAATATAAGCAGTTAGATTCATTTGGTATATTATTTTTCAATATTTAGCCATACTATTTGTCCCAAAAAATGTTAAAATATAACTTGCTTATATAACAAATTAAAGACAAGAACGTCAAGGGAAATAGGAGTTGTTGCGATAATTAGTGCGCAATAATAATGAATTGTTTGTATAAATTCTTAAACGTCTTTTAATTTCTCAAACTATTTTACAACATAAATATATCTCAAAGAACATGTCAAAAATGTAAATATGACTTCTTTAAACTAAAAGTTATCTGATTAAAACAAACTTCCAGGTTCTTACATTTTTATATTTTGTTCAACAAGATTTTCAGACAATTTCAGAAATGTGGGACCAAATACATGAAAAACTGGAAAAAGTTTACACTTTCCTGGAAAAATGCGTTCCGTAGAATCAGCTTGTATATGCAAATACGTGTACGATAACAGTGAAAGAGAAAGAGAGGAAAAGGGAGAAAGAGGGAGAAAGACGAAAAGGAAAAAAAAGAGTGAAGCCAGAAATAGCACTGGCTTACGCCGTAAGAAGGAAGAAAAAGAGACGGGAAAGACGAAATCTCGTCGACTTCTCCTCTCTTCGACGATTTCTATCTCGCTCTTTTCTTTCCTCTGTCTTATTCCCTTATGAGTTTCTCTCGTCTGATTCACTTCTCCATGCATCCTTCCTCTCTGTTCCGCCTCTGGATATAGCAGATCGAGCTGAGCACCGCAGCGGCATAAGTGACTCGGCAAAACATATTCATAATGATACGAGTCACAATTCTTACGTGTCTTCGAGGTGTGGTCGCACCACCTACGCAATCCAAATAATTAGTTGACAACCACAATTTATCCTCGTCAATATGATAGCTTATATTTTTCCAATACGGATATGTCTGTGTCATGCTTAGATTATGCATGCTTGAATCAGAAATAATAATGTGTGTTGTGTGTGTGTGAAAAAACTCTTCTCTTTCTCTGTCTCTCTCTCTCTCTCTCTCTCTCTCTCTCTCTCTCTCTCTCTCAAGAATTTGGTTTTTTCTGTACTTGGAGTAGCTTGGAGTCTGAAACTTAATTATTATAATAAAGAAAATTAATTAATAAAATGAATCGAATATTTTATTTCAATGAGTTCATAAATTATCTCAATCAAGAATCTTCCTTCACAGAAGATATTAGCGAACAATTTCTCTCTTTTTTTCCTCTTGCGAAAAGATCATCTACTTTGATCACCATGAGTTAGGATACAAAAATTTTTTTTGTATATCTTAGCCATCGAATGTTCAGAGCTGTGAAAGGCGAGAGAAGAATTTAATGACGACGTAAACTTCAAATTTAGTTCTTTTCTTTTAAAAGTTAAAGTGGCGTATGATTCAAAGAGCCGATTCGAGATTCTAAAATTCTTCAGGACAAAAGGAAATCGGACTAAAAGTGACGGACGAGCTGAGTTTCAATGTTCCCGAAATGTGCAGAGGATTACCGTGAGCATCAAGATACGACGGTCATTACTCACGAGACTGTTTGCTGAGTAACGTAATCGTGTGATCCGGTATATGCACGCAAATATTAACACGTCTCCATTTTACGGAAGTTCCTCGACCCCAGCGTGTATAATGGAGAATCCTCGTTGCCCTGCGGCACCACGTTAATTCGCCTAAATACGAGGACCAATGCGCATGTAGGATTCTCGTGTGCGCTTCGTAACGCTGTACAATTCGGCGTAATCCAATGTAAGCACAGGTTAGATACGCCAAGAAATACAACCTCTCTTACTCGAATTCGCACCTTCCATACGGATCTCGCGGGTTATATTACTTAATGAACATGTCTTCAATGCACTATGTATGGAAATCTCAAATTAAGATCTTATAATATCTTCATGGAGCGTCGTGTTTTTAATTAACGAGACCGATGAGCCGTGAAATCGCGTTGCTCACGTCGCTGTCAATTTGACGTAATTGAAAAACAGTGTTTAATCTTTTACGAAGTCCTTAACGTGCTAAAAAAGATAAAAATTTGAAAAGGAGCTATTATTAAATCCTGCAATCTTAATGCAAAAATTTATTGATAATCTAATTAATATTAGATAATATAAAAAAGATTTTTAATTATGATGTATTTTAATGATTTTAATAATTAACAAATATTAAAAAAATTTTTATTTTATACATGATCCTGATCAATTTTTCAATATTAACTCTGCAATCGTTTATCATTTGATGTGTCTATATTTGAAAAAAATATTTTTAAAATATCTTCATTAGAAGCGTTTGATTGTATTATCTGTTATATTCTTATAACCATAAACATGTAAACATGTAAATAATAAGAGAAAATATTCTTTATATATACTAAGTACAAAGTATGGAATAAAAATTCTTATGAATTATTTGTGCTAGAAAAGCGGCTACCAAAAATTTGTTCATGTGAAAGTCATCGTATACATACATTTTTCCAAGGAAAAATCCACGCCACATGATTCTTGCTTATCGAGCGTTAGCAATAAATATACTGTTATGTTCGTTATTAATTATAGAAGGAATTTTACTTCATTTAGCTATTGTTTATTGCATGACAAGAAAATATTTCTCTTTGTAATTGATACATAACATACATCTATATTTATATGTTTAAAAATTTCTTCTAAACATTAGTAATCTTTACTCTTTCACAAAAAGCTCTACAGGAGATCAAAATTTCAGAAAAAGAAAATTTGAGTTCTCGTGGTACCTTTGATGCATGTATAAGTCAGGTACAGAGATCGACGATGGAAAACGGAAGGAAGCATAACCGCATCCAGCCGATTTCCGACGTTGCAAGTGGGACATGCTAGAGCAATACGAGGTGTACAAAAGGCCGTTATGTTAGCAATGCATTGCGAAACGACGAAGAGGAAATGGGTCAAACGATTCAGCTGTCAGCTCCCGCGGTTCTCTTGTAGTAAACGCATGAAGAGACGCAGAAGGAAGATAGTCGCGTTGAATACATTCTGAAGAGGCTACTTGCTTGACCAACAGCTTAGGCTTGAGTGCTCGAATGATAAGTATCATGTTGAGATTGATTTTCCAAAAGCCACGAGAGTTACACATGACCAAGTTATGCGTGTCACTGTTCTTGTTTTAAAATATATAAAACAAATTTTTATAATAATTAAAACTAAGTTAACTAATGTCTACATTTTAAGCAATAAATCTTCGCTTTTGCATATACAATAGATATTTGAAGAAAAACTTATGTATAATCAACTTTAATTATTTAAAAAGTATTTTTAAAAGAAATTTTAAACGATAAAATAATTTTTCTACTTTTTGTAAAAATGTATATATACACTGAGAAAAATGTTCTGGATGTATCAACAAGAAGTACAAACAAATGCATTCTGATCATATCAATCAGAATTCTGATGATTAAATTTCTGATTATCTCAATTAGAATCTTTGATAGATTTAACTATAAATGTCTGAT
>Ga0157363_1006229_pt1 | contig 11194 bp, 5 predicted proteins | sample AttsexASBM1_FD_111477 | JGI IMG/M metagenome (GOLD analysis project Ga0157363, IMG submission 111477) | Fungus gardens microbial communities from leaf cutter ant in Ribeirão Preto, State of São Paulo, Brazil - Atta sexdens ASBM1 | ecosystem: Host-associated > Fungi > Mycelium > Unclassified ...
CATTATTTATCAGACCAAATACCTCATTTAAACTTACGTATCGTGAAATCGTGAAAATCGTTCTGAAAAGCTCTGTTTTACGATTTCAATTTACTGCGCTTGAATTCGGAAATGAAATACGTTGATAAACGGATTAATATGCAAATATTAAAAATATAGATATAGATTAGCAATCGTTCAATACATTCGCATATATTCATATATATGCATATTAAAAATTATAACATTTCATTTTTATTGCAAAAATAACAGATATTATAGATTGAATTATAGATTCATCAAACAAAAGTGAAATATGTATAGGTACATATCCAACTTTTCGTTCCGAAATAATTTTTGCTTTTGAAACGCAATTCTAAACTGAAACTGGGGTAGATAGTAATATCGCAATTGAGCAATATAATGTTATTGATGCTAATAATTTAAAAACTTAAATAGTTATATTTTTTTGCGAAAAATATTACTTCACTCAGAACCTCCCTATATTCCATGATGACTATCTACTAATTCTCGATTATTAAGGCTTGGTATTTTTTCGCAATAATTACAAAACTGGATATGTATATAAATTTACAACAAAATATCATTTACATTAATCGAGTTCAAACCGATAAGATCTTTTTATATCACTTGATTCTATATTCATATGCAATCTAATGTTTTATTATTGAAGTATGTATATTTTTTCTCTTTGCTTCTCATGCTTCTCGTTCTTCTTCAATCCTCTATCTCTTCTGTTTCCAGTTGGACCGGTGATCGTCAGTAAATCACCACCACCGTTGTCCGAGATGGAGAAGTCATTCGTGGAGGTGAAAGCAGGCGGCATAGGTCGGCCCGCAGACTGCGTCGCTAGGCATCGCGTCGCAATAATCATTCCATTTCGCGATCGACCGCAGCATCTGCAGACTCTCCTCTACAATCTGCATCCAGTCCTGCTGCGCCAGCAGATCGACTATCAGATTTTCGTGGTTGAACAGGAAGGTGAGTGAAACTCGTGAGCATCACAGTCATTGGTTGCACATCCATTTCTTCGTCTCTCATGGAGATGTTTTCGTTCACGATAAGTTTCAGTCTAACCGCAGTTTTCAGTTTGCTCGTTGCGAAAATTTTGAAAACATTTTCCCTTTGCGATCGAAAACTGATTTTAATAGATAAGAAGATCTCTACACATTGATGATTAATCAAATTCCTTACATTCCTTTTCGGTGTGAACTCGACTTTTTTTTTAATGTAATCATTTAAGTGATCACTCTTTACTTAGAGTTATGGTCTCCCAAAGATCCATAAAGAAAATATTCCGTTCAGAATTATTGTCGATCAATACTGCATTATATCCATAGCTTCATTTTTCCATTCTATCATTGAATCGAGTATTGAAAAGAATCTTAGACAAGTATATAACAGCTTTGAAGTTTACAGATCGTTAAATGAAACAAGAATTGGAAAACTCTTTTATTTTAATTTCATTTGACATCGTTTCTGTATTCACGAACATTCCTTTGAATCTCGCAATAGATAGTTTAAAAAATAGATGATCTTTAATATCGGAAAAAACCAAAATTCCATATGATGAATTTATGAATGTTCTGTAATTTATTTTCACATCAACTTATTTTATGTTCAACAATAAAATATATCAACAGATATCTTTTGATATACCTATGAGGTCTCCTTTATCCCCCATAATCGCGGAATTGCGAGATCTAGAAGAAAAAGTTTTGAATTCGATCAATCTAAACTCAATTATTTACCGATATGTTGACCATATTATCATGAGTGTTCCTAGCAACCGAGTTGATGACATTCTGATAACTTTTAACAATTTCCATGACAGACTTCAATTTACAATTTGAAATTGAAATTGAAAAAAAAAACCTTAAATTTTCTTCTCTCACTAAAAATTAATAATGACGAAATTATCATAGATTGATTTCATAAAGAAACCTTTTCTTCTATCGCTACCTTTCTTTTTACTCTAACCTACTCTTATCTGACACAAGACAGATGCTATTTTCAGTTGATAGAGGTGTTCTTCTCTCACACTCAGTATATCGCCAAAAAAATTTAGAGTTAATTAATATACTCATTATGAATAATTATCCTTTAAGAATTTATTTTCAGTCATGTGAAGAAAAGAATAAGATATCAATAAAAAATCATTACATCATGACAAAGTTAAAAAGGATGTCAAAAACTTCAATTCTAATTAAAAAAAAAATTTTTTATATTACCGTTTTTACTAAACGTTACTAATATCATCACATCATATATCAATAACTTATTGTTCCGACTGATTATAGATATTTAAATAAATTTAATTCTTTCATTAGAATATAGAAAGACAGATTAAATATAACTTTCTTCCAAAATGTGGTGTATAAAATAAATTGCAATGATTGTAACGCGTCGTATGTAAGACAGACAAAGAGACTTGGCTCTAGAATTAATGAGAAGAAATAATATCATAGAAATAATATCAAACATAGTCGTCTAGATATTCTGTAATCACATAATATCTTACAACACAATCATTTATTTGATTGAGAAGATTTTAGATTCTGAGAATAATTACAATAAGAAAAGAATCTCAAAAATGTTATATATTAAAAAACAGATAGAGGAAATTAACTTGCAAAAAGACATAGAAAATCTCAATAAATCATATTTCATTCTATTAGAATCCATTCGGAATAACAATAAATAGAGATATATTTGGATGTCGTACGAACGTTTTTACATTCGAATCTGAGCATCGATTGCGATTAGACACATTTCACGTTTATGTCCTGACATTCATGTAAATCTTTTAATTTATCTATTTTTTTTTACAAAATTTGATTCTGATTATGAACAGATTAATTCTCAGCTGAGTTCTTGTTATTGATTCTCGTTGAACAACGATGATTTTAATTTTGCTTCGACATAGCGTGATGCTGAACATTATAATTATTTTTGAAAAGTCAATACATTTTTATCACAATTTTTGAGATGACATCAATGATTTGTCATTTTTTGTAAGTTCTATCAATTTCGTTTCATCCATACATTGACAAGACATTTTGAAATGACTCACCGATTTTAGTATGTAAAACTAGTAAGTTTATGTACGAACAATTTTTATACTATTTTTGGTAATATATGTGAAAAATTTTTTTTATCTATGGCTCGATCATTGATTTTGTTTAATATTTCTTTCTTTTTTTTAAATGTTTTTTTAAATATAGTTTCCATTATTTAACTTTTTTATTAATAAAAATACGTATACATTTGCTTTTATTTTCTTAAAAAAGATATGTGGCATTTTAATTTAAAACAATAGTTACAATACATTTATTTTTATGAAAGTTATAAGTAACCAAACCGGGTTAGTATGCATCAGTGTTTGTTCTTTTAATGTAATGTTTAGAATTTAATTTAATGTAATGTTTAGAATGTTAAGAATTAAATACGCATGATGAATATTATCGAAATTGATAAGTTACGTTTTTTGATATAATCTTTCAATATAATTTTCACTGAAAAAAGAGATCAATTTCAAATCGCTGCTTAAACGATTTCAGCGTATCGGCGAACCATAAATTCTTATTCACCCTGAGCATCCCAAATATACGCGACTGACGCGTGCATTCCGGTGTTTCGATAACATCCTCCGAAGCGTACGGTTTGTTTCCGTAAAGCGAATATAAACGTACGATCTTCTCCGGGCCTCTCCTCCTCGTTGGTGCGTGTAAGCCGATACTTCGCTACGATTTATTGCCGTCTAGCGGACGTTCCTCTTGCTTGCGTATTTTCCCGCATGTCTCCTCGAGTGGAGATCCTCCTCCTGAGAGGAAAATGCCAGTAGAGCAAGAGTTGGGGCGTTCGAACGGAAGAGGCTGTTACAAAGTTTCCGTCGTTCCCTGTAAGCTCTTAGACTTAATTTTTAATTAAATTTGTGTACGTCCTCCATGTCTCTCGCTCTTTCACCGACACTCTTCTACAACTCGAGTAATCGGTCGACCGTAACAACGCGTGAACTCTCAAGGGAAACGACACGAAATAATTTCATCGACACAGCACTGATTATATTTTAATGAAATTTTTAAAAACTTTCAAAATTTATAACTCTCGCGTGGATGCAGTATGTTTTCTATTAGTTTATTTAATGATACTGCGAAGATATATTTTCGTAAAAAAGTCCTCTCTCAAAGTCGGCTTGCGCCTTCGGTGACATCGGTTTTACATCGTAAAGGCATTCCTTAAATCTTTATCACCAAGTTATGAATTATATTATGGATTGCTTTTACGATGTGCTCTGTGAGATTGATACAGATCGCGGTAGTACGAAAAAAAGATGAAAGATTGAAAAGATGAATACCATCTTGATATCTTTATATTAAGATTTCAAAATTCTTCTTCTTTTAATTATACATGTAATTATAAATATAAAATAATACATACAGTAATGATTGATACAGGAAGAATATAAAATCATTTTAAGTTGCATAGAAGATTTAATAAATAAGATTTAATAAGTTTCTAATATATTTTAAATAATTTTTGAAAACATATATAAAATCGAATTATTCGGTTTTAAACAATTTATTGCTTATCAAAGATTATTTTTTATTAGAATAAAAAAAAAACGAAATGTTAAGAAAATTATCTTACTTATCTTAGAGATAATATTATTTTTTTCGGCCGGGATGCAGGATCTATCATTCTATTGAATCGCATAAGAAAATGCGATTTATCTTGGGTATCGAAAGGCTGCGAGCAAGCTCACAATTTATCTTCATTAAAATTGCTTGACTAAGTTTGTTTACTTACCGCGTATGCGAGACGTCAAAATATGACTGTGATTAATTTTCTTGTTATTCCACGCAGTGCTTCTGTACACTTCCGGTGTGTATGATGCACAATGAAACTATATACGAAGGAAGTTTCGTAACAATGTGAACAAATTTGTCGCTAGATAATATCCGATTCGGCATTGAAGTTGATTTTATTACATCATGTATTTCGCGAATTTCTAACATATGTCGATAGAAAGCTAAAAAAATGAACAATTCCTTTATAAAAAGGAATAGCGGATATCATTAATATTAATGAGTAAAAGCAACATTATCTTTGTGGATATTAAATCAAAATTAGAGAAAGAATATTAAAAGTTCTTATTCGCATATAGCGCACACGAATCAAATATTGTATTTAAAATTCATATATCTATCATTTTTGCATTTGATATCTTCATTTACTATTTCAAACTATGATCTCAGATCGATTTAACTGACTGAATATTATCTCCGATGTTCGTCCATTTTATCATACATTTGAAATGTCTCTCGAAAATGTCAGTACAATTTAATATAGTTTTCGCTGGAAAGTTTCGAATGTGAAATTCCTGATGGAATCCTAAATCCGATTTTATTCATATTTCTCCGCTCAGTATGCAAATGAATATACAAAAAAAGAGACAGTTGTTGCATAATTTTTCATCATGGTCACATGTTTCGTAGCAAAAAGCATTAAATGGAACATTATCGATATTTATGGAAGCAGATGTTACGGCAAATATACATTAACATCAATCAATTTATATCAAATAAATAAGGATTAATGTCGAATAGACTGAAAGATAGAAAATTTACAGAATAAATATTTATTTTCTTATAAATTTTAATTCCTTATTTTTTTTGTAAATAAACTGAATGAGACTTTTTTTATTACCGAAATATTTAAAAGTCTTTATTCTTTATTTCTTTACAACAAATCGAGAAATAATTGTTGAGATAATTTAAGAGATATTATTCAAAGATCGTGAAAGGATTTGTCACTGTAGAAGTATTCGAAATCGATTGCTATTATACCCTAATTTGCTGCAAATCATTGGAAAATGAATTTTCTTGCGATAATTTAATAAAGATAATACAATACCATTACTATCCTACGATCTTCTCGAAGTGAATAAAGAAAGATTCTTTGTCGTGGAATTATTTCAATCGGATTGCTATTATGTCGTAACGACGTTAATTTACGGCAGATCGCCGGGCAATGAATTCTTGCGATAATTTAACGAAGACGATATTTCACCGGCGCCAGTGCGATTAATTACAGCGAAACAGCAACGATTTATTCTCACCGTTGCGCTGCGCGCGATTCCTTAGAAAATGCGCCGAACTGTTACTCACTGTCAGGCTACTCTCGAAGACCCAGCGTAAGTCAGGCTTAAGCGCTATCTAATCCTGCAAGCCTGGGGGACTAACATTTTCCCCGTGATTCCCGCAACCGACGACAAGAGTCATAGTTACATATTTGTATATGCAGCAAGAGTTGCGGGTACATCCCGAAAATTTAAAAGCCCGGTTAAAATTCAAAAATTCTCGCTGTTGTATGTAGATATTTTTTCTGCACCAATTCAAGGATTTGATATGAAAGTAATTTAATTCATTTGTTAGAAACTTGAAAACATTTTTATCTAAATTAAATCGAAATTGGTATATTTAGTGAAAAAATAACAGTAAAAATAGTAAAGAGTATAAAATGCTGCTTATCCATTTTTTCTTTCAAGAATGCCGTTTACACCACGTAGATGCAGATGTAGTATTTTAAGTCAAATTATCTCGAATTTACTGAGAACGTTGTGTAAGAATTTATTGAACCATTATGCTGAAGTACTACAATAATAAACATGAATTTAAGTTTATTAGTGTAATTTTTTAAATTTTAGTCAGTTTTTGTAGCAAGTGCTAGTCAAATTTACCATGATAACATCACACAGAATTACATCGTCGATTTATACTGTTCTTAGTATTTCTACTTGGTATCTTTCGAAGGTGCACTCGCATAATCACAAAAAATGAATCGAATGGGTCATGATTATCACTAACGCAACCCGCATATCTGCCATGCGGCGGTGGATACCGTTACGATCCACGTACGTGCAAAGTCACGACCATTTATCGTCAAGTCGTGCTTAATCTAACTAGTCATTCGTCAAGACGAAGCACCTGCGTAAAAGGATCAACTAACAAATCGATAAAACGAAGTAAATTTTACGTGCAGTTATATATGCAAAATAACATATGAATTAAAGTATTAGATGCATTTAATATATATTGATGTTATTATTATATTGATATGCAATATGTTTGATAGAATAAAAAAATATAATTTTCAATCCTTCTGATATATATTAAAGTGTTTATCTACACTCTAAATTTCGTGAAATCTCACTCCAAAAAGTGAAAATACAACCTAACCTTTGAAAAAAATGAAAATATTTCATTTCTTGAAAAAGAGTGACAATTTTCACTCTTTTTAGAATGAGTTTTCATTTCAAAGGATTAAATTTCACTCCAAAAAAGGTGAGATTTTATTCTAAAAATAGTGAAAATCGTTACTCTTTTTTAAGAAGTAAAATATTTTCTCTTTTTTTTTTTTGAGGACGGTTGTATTTTTACTCTCTTGGAGTGAATTTCACTGCAAGAAATTTAGATTGTAGTATGTATTGTTGAAGTTTGTGTTTAATTTCTTTCATATAGGATAATTCCGGCAAACACGTCGCGCTGGGATTTACGCCGCAGAAGTCAGAAAAAATAGAAGGAGTGGGGATAATTTTCCCGCAACTACTCTGTTACATTCCTTTATGTTATATTGTGTTATGATTTCAGTTTCTTACTCTGAATATTAATGAAATTATTGCGAGTTAAATCGAATATTATTATTTGTCACTATGTTCAGTAGCGCCATCATAAATTATAATCTACATAAAATGATTACTGTAGGACGTGCAAAAGATTTAGTAGTTATTTCGTGATACATGAGTGTAGAGGAATAGTCAAATATGTTGTATAACAAAATATAAGTACTTTGCTCTTGTATTCTTTGTTTAGTTTGTTGTCTTGTCTATATTCCACTTGTTTGGGATATATGGCATTTTTAACAGGCGGGATTTATGCCCAAAGTATACAAAGTGCGCAGATTGAATTCAGTGCATTAAATACAATAAACGCATTATATGAAATATGTACCTCATGTCATAACACTTGTAATACATCTGGGAAGATTTTAATTATTATTTATTACTTCATATACATATTTATCATTCTTATTCTTAATAAAAACTTTATAAACGCATTTTATAAGTTATTGTGTCATTCTACGACTTATTTATATGCATTATTTATAAATTTTTCATGAGCCATAGGTATTCCCTTTATGAGCCCCTTTATGATTCCCTTATGTAGCCATATATCCCACTCCTATGGGAAAATGCAAGGATTTAAAAAAATTCATTTTTTAATACGAAATGTAAATATTTCGGATTTCTAATATTTTTTTCATAACAATACAAGATTTTTACTGATATAGTTCGTTTACTTTAAACATAGTAAATAATACTTAATAAATTAAGTTTTTGATAGATGCGACATATATACCAGAGTTACCCTAATGATTTCACAAAGAAAGTGGAACTTTATAGCATATTTTATACTTCCAAAACATTTTTAATAAAATTATTTAGATTGAAGACATACTTAAATACGATACGATATGTGTTTGTGCATGTATGCACAAAATATACGCGCGCGCGCGCGTATTGTGTGTGTATGTGCGCACTTACAAATTAACGTAGCTTTAATTGTCCCAAATGGCTCGAACACGATCGTGCCCGCAGTTTTGAAATTCAAATCCCGAGTGTTCTCTCTTTCGCTTTGCCTCTCTGTTTCCTAGGACTACGCCTCGGTTTGGGATTAAAGCGGAGTTAGCCACCGAACTTAGCTTCTGCATAATTAGTGCTGCGCTGAATATTTATCGAATCGACTACGGGAGGATCGGCGACTTCGTTTGCAGTAAGTCCGGCTGATCGACTGCGTCGCGTGAATCAGGAAATTAGATTCACGGCGTACTTCTCTCTGCAGCTCTGGCTCGAATAAAATCAATTTCTCGATACGGGATAAGAGTTCGGAGATATGTGGGAGAGGAGAAGAGTTCCTATCTCGAGAGTGCTTTGACAAGTTTTCTTGATATTTCGTATTTCTCGTTTTACGACTGAATTTTTGCTCGAAAACTAAATTGAAATAAAGAAAATATAAAAATAAACCTGTTCATCCTTCTCGTAATATAGAAGAGGATGATAATTTATAGAAATAATAATGTCGATATAATGTTAGCTATAAATTGTCTGAATAATATCTAATCTTACATCTACAGGTTGATATTCGATATCAAATGAATGTACTGAAATGAAGATTAGATGAAACATCATATATTATCCGTTCGTTTATTATAAAATAACAACTATTTCCCAATTGTCTCTGTATAATATATTATTTAAATATTAAGCTGAAAGAAAAGTGTTTGATATTTGTCATTGTAATTGCATGGCAAATAATTATAATTAGGAGCTCCATTTTTGCAATTATTGCTATAATGTTAACAATAATTATTTTTATAATTCTGTATACAAACAAATATGTAGTAGGCACCGAGAAAATGACTATTGTAATTTATAGCTGTTTTCGGAACTAACTAATACATATTTTTAATAATAACAACTATAAAAATAGAGTTCTTGAGTTATTATTTTATATAATTATAGTCACAAATACTTAATATTTTCTTCTGACAAGAAAAAGCTTTTAGTGTTTTTCCTCGATTTTACTGAAACGTGTTTGTACAAGGGATGAAAATATTTGATACATATTTTTTTATCAGCAACCACATGTTTAAGAGATGAAATTCCATTCTTGGAAATCAGCCAAATTTTTATTATTCGATTGCCGATAAAAAAAATATATATTGAATATTTTTTTCCCCTCTAAAAATCCATCAAGTTTTATTAAAATCAGAGAGGGACATTTCCCTTGTGAGTGTAATTTTGAATAAATAAATCTAAACATACTCTTTAAATTCTTTGGAATGGAATCGCACTCCAAAGAGTAAAATTAAATCAATCTTGAAAAAGAGTGGCAATTTTCAATATTTAAGAGTGAGATTTCACTCTATTTAAGAGTGAGATTTCACTCTAAAAGTTTTGGAGAGTATTAGATGTATTAGATAAATGTATTAAATAAAAAAGTAAAATTAAATATACACCGCCGGGATAATATTCACATTCCAATCACACAACACGTCTAATAATAATTATTAATTCCGTGAAACAGAAGTGCAGCGGACGTTCCTCTGTGAAATGTCTACTACCGGAAGAGCGGCAAGATTATCGAGGCGGGCAACTCTCACGGACAATTAGTTGCACCTGTCGCTGGCCGCCGTGACTTCAGGCACTCTCGCGATACAGAAATCCGCCCATTAATATCACGCTGGATAGAACTGTCGGAAGCACCGGCGTGCATCCACATGGGATAGACTCTTATTATCATAACTGTATGCAATCGTTAACATCAACCGTCCGGTCATCGATACCAAGGATATCTGTTGCTTAGTCGTTTTTAAGTTTGATAAATACTATGAGAAACGCGATCGAGTTTTCTTCGTAGCGTTGGATCGAGATGATAAAAAAGACAGACAGTGAAACGGCTGTCAGGTATCATTATATAAACAAAATCTTGATTTCAAGAAGAAATCTTGATTTCGCTGCAAAGATGCAATTTTCATTGCATCTCCTTTGGAATTACTATATTCTGTTAGAAACGATTTTCACGATTGATTGTAATAGCGATAATTACTTTTATTTTATGAAATTATGCTATTTCGTTATTTCGTAAATTATAATAATGTCAACGTCTTTGCAAGATATAGACTCAAATGATAATCGGAAATATCACGTAGTAGTTGTTTCAGCTGTTGCAAAAAATTGAGAGAAATTACTTTTCCAGCGATGAAAGTAACGAAAGCCGAGACACGGTGAGAACAATGGGGAATATTCTGGGAATTTAAATGTATGTACAGACGTACAGCCGAGGATACAGATAGACGGATGCTGCAATGATGGCGCGTGCCCTTCTTCGTTTTCCGAACAAACGTGGCAGCGCATAACTTGATATTGCAGACGCAATTCTTTCGAATGAATAAATAAGTGGGATTCTTCCATGAAAAGAGATATGGAAATGAACCCAGCTTGTCGCTAGTTTGGAGTGGTATTCGTCGGGACGACAACCGATTCAGATGTGATCTTAATTTATCAGTATCACTGGAAAAATCCATTGTAGGCGGAAGATATTGATAAACATTTAATCGATCGTTTTCCATC
>Ga0157363_1006230_pt1 | contig 11193 bp, 5 predicted proteins | sample AttsexASBM1_FD_111477 | JGI IMG/M metagenome (GOLD analysis project Ga0157363, IMG submission 111477) | Fungus gardens microbial communities from leaf cutter ant in Ribeirão Preto, State of São Paulo, Brazil - Atta sexdens ASBM1 | ecosystem: Host-associated > Fungi > Mycelium > Unclassified ...
GACACTCAAGCTGGTTGATAAAATATCAAAATTTTATACAGGATTGCTTATGTTTGAGTGTCTTATATAATCATGGATGATAAAATTATTTTCTAGATTTGTATTTAGCTAAATTCTTAGATACAACAGCAAAATCTTTCCAATAAATTTTATTATTATCATTTTCCGTGGTAATAATTTTAATAATATTAACAACAATAATAAAAGTTCTTAATTAAATGTTTAGGTATTCATCTTTATATATCTTAATGGATTTTTTATAAACTTTTAATAGACTGTTTACATTCGTATTCACCTAATCATTTATGTCTGTATGTTACTACTTATCCTTAATATTATCCACGATATCTTTCACATCTTGTTATCTCATATTCTTTGAGCGAAAATACGGAGGGAACATAAGGTCAGTAATTTGTTTGTATACAATGTTTCATATATCACACCGTGTTGTTAAATTGTACTTGTGCGTACTAGCTTTCCATCGGGACGCCTATCGACCGAAGAAAGTGTCCTGTGCCGATGTTGGCGGCCAGTGAAAGTGTCGGAGCGAGGAGAGCCGGTCGGACGATCCGGATTTTCGTCAGATCGTATACTTTGAGGGTTACACCGTGTACTTTACAGTCGCATAACCGAAACATTGAACTCCGCACGAAGGCGCTCATACCCAGACATTAAGCGCAAAATGTTTTTCAAACTGAACTCTATATTTATTGTCATGTAATCGTTCGGCCGGTAATCATTTTTCCAGCGTATTTATGCACGTGCTCAGTGTATTGCATCATATCTTAAATTGTAACGGCAAGTTAACACGTAAACAATGATAATTATCAATATATTATGGTAAACGCTAAGTTTAAGTAGTTATGATAGCAACTATTGACAGAACTCTTCAAATAACAGCTATGATTTTCGAAGTCATGTAATAGCAATCGTAACAAAGTGCAATGCCACATTTTCGAAGAATTAAGAATTACAAAATAATTTTCGGTATATTCTACGGGTAATATTTCAAACGTAAAAGATTTCAATACCGTTACAGCGCAATTTCGATGTGGAAGTGCATTACACCTCATGCAAATTTTGTTAACTCCATAATCATTTTTGCAATAAAATGTATTTATTAGTGGGAATAGAAAAGAAATTTATTCAACGTTTACTAGTATTTCCCAGTTTCACGTTGTTAAATAAACAAATTCTTATTTGCGGTTCTATAAACCACAAGCACAATACATAGTCATAAAATATCAATTGCCGTTTTGTTCATATTACTATTAGTTTCGTCGCGGTGACATTGTTCGAGTGAAAGACTCGTCGAAAGTCATCTTCGACCATCGAATCGATCAATTCGATAGAACGATTGACCATTTAACGTAAACCGGAATGTAGCTGAACTTTCGCGATCGAGAAGAAATCATCTTGCGTTTGATCACCCATATCGTTTATTAATAATTAATAATCATAATTTAGTAATTTCTATGTTTCGATACAGAGAATTTCTCTGTGACATTATTTTTTGCAAATCAGACTTTCTCCTTAATCAATACAGGAAAGAATTAAAGATAAGAGCAAAGAAATAAAGATTAATGGAAGAGATTAATGGAAAATGTTGAAATTGCTATTCACTGACATAGTGAAAATCTTTATAATCATCATACATAATTTTACGCAGGAATCGATTAATTCTTATACCGCTAATTGCAAAATAAGTAGTAAAATTTTCATGCTTGTCACACTTGAAATTCGGCCTCGAACTCTGTTAATTGCGTGCCACGTGCCATTCATGTTAGATGATTAAGCGATAATGGTAGAAGTAGCCGTTAATGCCGCGAATTAATCTCCGCAAAATAGATGACGATGTTAAAAGAGAAAGGCACAAGATGTGCTGCTCACGTGCTTACCTCTGATCGGAGACCGTCTTCCGGAAGCGGATGCGAGCTCACTAATGCGAGGCAAAGCACAGCCGTCAACGTTAGAATAGTAAATCTCATCTTGGTTTGTATAGATGAATTCTGCGGAAATAATTTGTTTATTTTAACATACACGAATCAGGTATTTATGATTACGATAGTAATTAATTCCTCGTTAACCCGCTTACAATATCGCATATTTCTCACAATCAAATTTTTACATTCTACGCGATACGGATTACTTAGCGGATCTTTATCGCAGTCCCATAGACTGAGAGAAAAATGTTTGGTATTTGGGACTATAATTGTATGGTAAAATAATTATCTAGGAACTCTATTTTTATAGTTATTACTGCTATAAACTACGCTAGTAATAATTTACAGTATATAATAATTTTTTTGTAGTTGTATCAAAAAATATATAGTTGGCATTGAAAATAATTATAAATTATAATCAAATTATTTATAATAATAATTTAAATTATAATCATTTTTTTTCTCAGTACGCGAATTTTTCGAAAACGACTTTAATATTATATATATTTCAGGCTTCTTTAAATTATTTTAGAAATAATCGTTCTCTCGAAGCACATGCGATATGAAAATAAATATCCGGATATAATGCGCGCATGATGAAAGTGAAAGATTTTTCAGGTCATAATTCTACTTCTCTCATTTTCTAAGATATATTCAGAACGTCTCTTGTTCTCTCTCTCTCTCTTTATTCCTCCTCCCCTTCTCTCCATACAAACACGCAAAGACAAGTTGCAAGGTAAAGCGGAAATCGTTCACAAGGATCATGATAAGATGAAGGAAGCATGAAGGCGCATGGAGAAAAGAGCGAAGGGGAGAGACGCAATGACTCTCCTTTCTCGAACATGGATCCGTTCGCGACTATCACTTTCGACGGAATGAAAGTGGAGAACGCTGTGCTGGCGTCTTCAAAGGTGGTGGGAGGAAAGGTGAGATAAAGCGTGCACGAGCTCTTTAATTAGTCTCGATTTTAATAAAACACATTAGTACTTGCTGCATTTTATGTCCGCATTAGGATTATTTATTAATTCACGTTTTCTTTTGCGAGCTAATGGAAATTTGTTTGCTTTTTGCAACTAAATAAAAAATTGCGTTTCATGACGTAAAACTTTGAACGCTGACCGCAGTTTATGAAAACCGGTTAGTGTATGTGAGAGTCAAACCAAAAAAGAAAACTCAACAAACGTGTTTAATTATTTTTATATTACTTAATCGAAAAGAAATAATTATCGATATTTTTAATTATTTTATTTTATTTTAAATGGAAAATTATGGAAATATTTGTCTTTACTGAGAAAACATTGTCTAGAAAAAGATCTGGTAATAGTATTAAATCAAGTTTAGATGGTATAATTATTAAAGTGAAATAATGGCAATCAAACGTTTCGGTTAATATAACTAATATCAACTAAACGTTAATTTTCTTTTTTTAATTATTATTGTGTTATTTGCTAATATTTACTAAATATTGCATCAATACTCTAAACAAAATACATTTGATAGCTATTACCAGGTTTTTTTTCATTGTTGTTAATACACGCGTAACTTTGAAGTTTTATTTGCTAATGTATGTCAACGTAAGTGCAAATAACTACACGTGCATTTGGCACATTAAGGATGGATCATGGCGATATAATGGCATTAAGACGATATAGATTCAGCACACATCACGTCTACTCGGGAACCGTGTTGCAATATTTTATTCTCGAGGCCACATAATAATTAATTTTAATTGGCATCTCCATTACTATCTCGCAAAGGGCAATTTACATTGCGATTATAATACGATAATGCATAAAAATCTTTTTCCATTTTCCAAAAAATAAATATATTCTGAAGTTTTTTAACGTAAAGTTAAGTTTGAGAAAACAACTCAACTAGTAAAAAGAAGCATTAAATCAATATTATAATGATAAAATTGATGATAAAGAAATTTTGTTTTCTATTTTTTTGTGAGCAATGAAAGTGAAAGAGAACAAGTAAGTTTGCAATCGAAGTAATTATAAAGAGAATTTTTCAGAAAGACTTCTTGTATGAAGAAAAAAAATTGATATTCTTCAAGCATGGACGAATTTAATTCATGCTGATTGTAAATTTTAATTTTCTTAGAACTTACTGTTCCGGTCCATTCAAGATTTTTCTCTATTAACTTCTTTCGTGTCTTTTTCTCTCTATTTTTTAAATTATTTTTTACATTAGTAATCTCATAAATAATATTTTAAAAAATTTTATTCCTATAAACTATTAATTGTACGGAAAAGAATTCCAGTTTTCATCAGATAAATAATTACGGAGGAAATTGTGCGTCCAGATGGAAAGAGATTTCTCCGGAAAATCGCGATTCAAGAGCACTTTCATAAAATATAAAATAATATTGTATTATGCCATAATATTTCATACTGATTTCTTGCATGTAAACAAATTTGCAATTTTTTCACTTTACAATAATTAAATTTTTTTATCCAAATATATCTAATTTTGTTAATTTTGTTAAGCGATATGAATATCTCACGAGCTTTGCCTGTCTGCACTCGTCTTCGAGAACACAAAAAAATTTCCCACTTATCATCACCTCGCCACGTGGTCGTCGCGTACGATAAATTTTCCACGACACTGAAGATGAGTACACAGCTACCCGGAAAAGACGTTGATCGAGTTAAAAACGCGAGATTTGTGTAAACTCACCACGCACAGATATTATCCGTTACACGGTTCGCTGTGAAAATCGAATTTTTTTAAATAAAAAAAAAAAGATCTCGTGTGCTGCCCTGAAGGAGCTCTCGGCGGCTCCTGCTCTCTTCGGGGTTTTCTGTTACTGTCTGTATAGCGACGCTTAGTGAGCGGCTTTTATTAGAAGGAGGGGCCTGGCACCACCTCCACGCTACACTTATGTCCACGTCTGCCTCTCATTCTCTCCTTCTGTCAGGTCTGTATGGGAGATCCTGAAGAAGGGATCGACTACATTGATAAATTTCATCGTCGAAACGTGGATATATCAAGGATAACTATCAAGAGATGTATCCATATTTGCGATACCGTGTATGGCGAGCTTTCGAATGTAACAATGGAATTTACCTTTTGCTGTGTAACCGAACAAAGTTTTGCATTTAAAGAGATTTTTTTCTGGATAAGAATAGTACTCAACATTTTGATTAAATATTTTTTTCAAGCTGCACAGCATTTATCTCAAAAGGAAATCTCTGTTAAAATATTGTACGTAAATAATTAAACAGCAAGGTTTACCCTTTGTCAGATTTTTCTCATTTATAATAATTTAAATCTTTTCTTTTTTCTCTGCAGGAAACTTTGTAACAATATTGATAAAATCGATAATTAGTCTTTTAAAGTATGAAAAATTGACATATATATGTCAGAGATATAAGCAGATACTTAATATATCATAAAGCATGGCATAAGATTGAATCATGAATAATTATCTTGAGTAACCGAACGGATAATTATGAAACATAATTTGATCTAAGTATCTTAAAACATTATTTAAAGCATTATTTTTGCATATAACATATTTATATATTATGTAGCTTACAACTACATGATCACAAATAATTACAAAAATTAATGGCATTCGATTATTATTATTTATCATGTTCATCCATCAATTGTTAATAATCACTTTTATTTGCATTACAAAGTAAACATTGCAGTGAAACTTTATTTTATTTCTAATAACTAGGCTATCGTAAATCCTCGTTGATTAGTACATAACAATGTTACGACAACGCATCGTAGATAATAAAAGTACATACAAAGCACTTTCCTCTTAGAGGTCATGGAAAATCCTAACAGGTCACACAAATAGTTTTTGAAGTCACTTAATCATGATGATGCGACGCCACGTGTTATCCTTTTATAATTCAGGATTGAAATGAGCAAGTTTTTCATATGTTTGTATTATATCTTGTTATAACAAGGCATATTATAATAATAGAGGAATTATAATAATAGAGAACGTTGCAGATGTTACTGCACACATCTTAATAGGCAAGTAACCCTTTGCGTGAAAAAAAAACAATTACGTTTATACTGCAAATTTATACTTAGGATTATATTTCTTATTACTAGTTGATTTATTCTTTGTAAACGTATCTATCTATAATTACATCAGAGAACCTTGCCTTGAACCATTCATTTGATCAAAAATTTTGCATACACTTTTTGTTATTTCTATCGTTTATTTACTAAATTACTTACTTCCTATCAAGGAGATATCACTAACATTTAATAGCCGGATAATTAGAATTATACATTCATACATATATACAATTAATATAATCTGTATATACAATTACGCAGTCGTAAAAAGTAAATTATTGGCCTAATTTGATTCTATCTATTACCCTATTAGCGTTTTTCAAAATAATATAGATAGAAACCAATGATGGATATTTGGCTATTGCATTTATCATCTTGCTTTATTTAACAAATGTGAAACTTTTATTTACAATTACGTAAAGTTGTAAAAAAAGTCTATTTCTTTAATATAATGTTATCTACCACTGCCTATCAGTTTTTTCAAAATGCTGGATAAAAATCAATAATAATTAATATTTGATTATTGCGTTTATCATCCTGCTTTGTTCGGTAAAAGTGAAATTTTTATATCTACAATTACGTAAAGTCGTAATAAGTCAATTATTGATCGAATTTATTTTTATCTACTATTGTCTACCGGCTTTTTTAAAGTGATAGAAATCAATGATGAGTACCGTATCTGACAATTGCATCTATATCATCTTGCTCTGTTTAACAAATGTGAAAATTTTTTTACCTAATTTTTTACCAACAAAACTGTTTGAAAAGAGAATATGTAAATTTGAGTTACAGAAATGCACTTTTAATACGCTTCGTTTAATAAGAAGGATGTCTCTTTCTATTGTTCTTATTTTATTCTGATATATTGGATAAATTGATATATATATATATATATATATTTAGAAATTTTTATGTGAGACAGAATTTATTAAAAGAATAACGAATTTTTTTCTTTATCTATCGAATTAGTTTTATTCCATTCTTTATAAAACTCAAACAAAGTAAAAAAGTAACAATAAGAAAATTGTTTATTAATTAAGATAAACATTTAACTGAGCATAAAAAATGCTGATGGTTGTATTATCAAAAAAATTTATTATTAATAAGCGTAAGTTTTATTATATCATACATTAACATATTGAATGTAAATATATATAACGTTCAGCATTAGAAAATGAAATATAAGCAAATAAAAATTAAAAAAGTGAAATCTTCCGTCTTGTAATAAATCTTTCATATGTCATTGTCGTAATGGAATAGTAAATCAGTTTATAAATGCAACGTGTGTCTTTTATATATATTAATGTGTATTCGAATCTACAATATTAGAACTATACTTTCTCTTTAATCCGATAAATCACAAAACTACATTGAAGAGGTCAAAGTATTAAAATATTTATTTTCAGTAATAAATAAGAGAACTTAATTATTTTTAAGTAATTATGATATACTCATTTCATCTGTGAATTTTGTATATTTTTATATTATATTTTACAAATTATTTTCTCTAAAATTAAAACCCAGCTATTGTAAAATCCACACAAATTTTCATTTGAAAGTACAATTCTAATTATATCCTTTAAAGTGATAATTAATTGGATAACATGTAGTATATTTTGTAATAATGCATCTAATGGTATTATCTATTACTTGTATTTATTGTATATTGTATATTATTGAGCAAACCTCAAAGTTCGAAATTTAAAGTTTCCGCAAAATAAAATCGAAAGTAATGCGTTTCAAGTATTGCGTGCATTCAAGTTTTCACTGGTTACAAAAGACTTAGGTGCAAATTAGAACTATATATAATTAAATTTTTCTTTGTTATATTGCGAAAGTGCTAAAACTGTGTGTGTGTGTGTACAACCATTCTTCGAATATAATCTGAATTCGATTTTCCATTTTCGAGTCATTGTTCGACGTCGTTTAGAATATTTTCATAGCTTAAATGATTTTAATATTTTTATTTTTTATCAAATTCATACATGTTATATTGTCATTTCTACTAACCTTAATTCTTTAATTATGTGTTTACTAAATCACGTTTTACAACATAACAATTTTCCGTTATTCTAAAAATTGCGAGTTGACAAATTGATTTTTCCCTCTCGACATTTCCGTCCGTTATTTGTCAGTAAGTTGGAATGACAGCAAAAAAAGACAGATGAAGCAATTAGTTTTCCTTCATGATGAAAGAAAATGATTGTCTTGGATAATACATATTTAATAGTATTATTGCTATATACACTGTGCATATTTATAATTAATTACTTGTCAATTAGCAAATTTTTATATAATTATTATTCACTTTTTATTCTAATTATAAGCAGAAACCGTTGCAATTTTCATGAAAGTCTATGAATTGATTATCTTCTTTTAATTTGCCTCATTTATAACGGTTTTCTATGGTACTATATATAACTCATTTGTAAGTTTATTTTTCATTTTATCGAACTACACATATAGTGAGAGATATAATATGAATGCATTTCCGATAACGATGTAACTTGTATCATGTAACACGAAAGTTTTAAAGATTGACATACATGAGATACCTCGGAATTACATTTGGAGCAAATAGCAGAGAAAATCAGTGAAGAATAATGTCGATGTAATTTCTGTTCGATTAAAAACTATTTTTTACGAAGTATTACATAAAATAAGAACCGGAAAAAAATTTTATAATCAAAAGAAAGGGATTATAAGTCATAATTATGACTTTACAATACAGATAAAAAATGCTTGAAATATGGCAGATTTAATTAGAGCGTACGTAACTTATTACGCATTAGTATCCGTAATGTAATACAAAAATATGAAATGAAAATGTTGCGCATTTTTAAATATTAAACAACTATCTATGCAAAGAAATCTATGTATAATTTTTTTTCTATAGCTAACACTTTTATATTAAACGTTTTAAGTTACGAAATATTATAATTATCAACAAATATTTAAGGTAACTATCGTTATTTTATCTCTATTTAATCTTTTATTATATTTTTGCTTGTTATAATGAATATATCTATGAAGGCAATCGTAGGTCGGAAGAAACGAAGCGACGATTTTGCGCTCTGAATGTTTCTGAGGGAGGTCAAGGCTTTTCCTCAATATTCTTACAAAATCATGTTCACTTTTGTGCATCACCTTGTGAGTCACCTTCGTATTTCTTTGTTTCTTCCTTGCATTTATTTTGATGCATTTATTAAATTCGATGCGCATTAGCGAATTCAACAGTTTCAATTACATCTAGAATAAGATTTTGCCTATTTCGAAATTAATGATTTCACTAATTTTATCAAACTGGGATAACTCGTACATTATTTAGAATGCCAACAAAAAAAATTTACATAAAAATTTACATAAAAATGTATGTAAGAATTTATTTGTGCATCATCACTTTTATATTTTCTTATTTCTTCCATGTTTTTAACACAATGTGTGTTTAAATCAAGTCGCATTAATGAATCTTCGATAATCTTTTCTCGATTATACAATAAGACTTTGTTCAGAGTCACCGCAAGCAGGTTGCGCAAGTTGTGCACTGCACAAAAATTTACATTAACAAGGGAGGCGCCAAATTAAGTTTTAATTCTGCAATCGTATTTTTACTCTTTCTATCTGCAATTTGAATTTTTTGTCCAGCCCAACTTTTGTTCTAGACTTTCAAAAATGTGGAAAATTTCAGTGTTTTTTAATATCTCTTCCCCAACAAAAGGTCCTTAATAACATGACATTTTAGAAGGAGAAACCGGAATCCGCTTTCTTTTATTTCAGAGAAATTTGAGAGTGAAATTTTACTTATAAAAAAAAGTCTTATATGACAAAGAAGAGTTTAAAATATGAATTTTCTATTTCTAACATCAATTGCGTGTGCATGTTTCTATTAAATTTGATTTCTTTCGAAGTGTGTACTTTATATTAATTTAGAGAACCCAAAATCTAATCACAAAATCTAAAACCATTAGTCAAAACAGATAATTGTTTATTGCCAATGCTATTAAAATTTTTTAATACATCTAGGGCCACATATATACGTATAAAACCATAAGATATCGATTATTTCTCTAGAGCGGAAATGTGAAAAGTGTAAAGTTTTTTTTATTAATTTTAATAGTAAAAATTATTCACTTTTCACGTTTTCTCAGAAAAAATGAATTATTTAAAATGAATTATTTATTTTATTTAAAAGATTAATAAATAAAAATTAAGAGAGGTGACAAAATCCCCTTTGCCAATATATATATATATATTATTCTAAATGCTAATACGAAAACAAGAATTAGGCAATAATATACATTAAAATTATGCAAGAATATATATTAAAATTACATTTTAATATTGAAGAAAATAATTAATTATTGCAAAATATTAAAAAAGTTTTAGATCAACGTGAAAAATAATGTATTTAAGAAGCGACATGAATAATTTGATGTACTTAATCATTTTGACAGAAATAGCAATATTTCAACGAAAGATATTTCAATCATTCCAAACGTTTTTTAATTGTTCTATATGTCTGTAGACATATCTATTCTTTGATAAATACTGCGTTATAAATATACTTACAGGTATAAATGTCTGTAATCTCGTAGAAAGATAGCTTCTACATTTGTAAACATTTTATAACTATTAATAGTCTCGTCTTAGATCATCTAATGTTAGATGTAACAGAAATAAATTACAATCTCGATAGCTGAATAAATTTTTAATCATCACTTCTGATTTATCTTCTTGTGATTCTTTAGTATTAATTATGATTGGAAAGACTCACATACATCTTTTTTGTTACTTCACAATATTGTATCTTTCGCATAACGCAGTATGTAATCTCACGAGCATTTTTATGATATATTTGATTGTTGGTCCGGAAACGGATTCTCTCGTCGTCCCAGTGAAAGTGTGACGTGGCACGATTTTGTTCTCTGCAAACCGGAGATTGTAATAGCAGACAATTTCGAGCTTGGTATAATCAAGTGAACCTTCGCGATATGTTTCTTAAATCGTTTAACAAAAGCGAACACAGATAATAATGAATGAATGAATTTCTCTCTCTCCTGTCCTACGTCTTGTAAATGATTTTTTTATTTCTCTTCTTTTTATCTCTTTCCCATGTTGCAAAAAGATAAGTTTATAACTGAAATAGAATAATATATCCGTTTCACATAGAAATTGGGAATTAAAGAATAATTCTTTACAA
>Ga0157363_1006231_pt1 | contig 11192 bp, 8 predicted proteins | sample AttsexASBM1_FD_111477 | JGI IMG/M metagenome (GOLD analysis project Ga0157363, IMG submission 111477) | Fungus gardens microbial communities from leaf cutter ant in Ribeirão Preto, State of São Paulo, Brazil - Atta sexdens ASBM1 | ecosystem: Host-associated > Fungi > Mycelium > Unclassified ...
AGATATATATATTATATATATATATATATATATATATATATATATATATATATATATATATATATATACACACGTGTATGTATATATATATATACATATATAGAAATTGTGCTTTTATATACACATAGTTGTATATAATCGTATATATACATTTTTCGCAATTGATGTTTGTATAATATCAAGTTCAAGAAAAATATATCTCAATTCTGAGATAAAAATAAAAAGAAATATTTCATATACATATGTACCTTTATTCTGGAAACGGCTTCTTCTGCTTGACACATACGGGTCGACTTCGTCGGTTGACCTTCGCATACTAATTGCGTGGATCCTAAGTATCTCGCGCGAAACAGGACACCTTCAATCAACACTGATGGATCATCCAACAAGTCTGAAAGAGGCACAGACACGTACCATTTAGAATTTTTGAGCCCATGTGTATCATGAAGTAGTGTGCCAAAAGCGGCTAAGCGCTTGGAAGAACATAGAGGTAGTTTAACAGACGACATGATTATAGTATCCAATAATGGATCCTCTTGTTCTATTTTGTTTGAATCTTCAATTAATATCTTCATATTGCATAAAAATATAATTTTATGATTCAATAAAATTATAAAATTTTTATAATCTTGCTATTCTCGCGACTACTTCAACTTTTTTTCATTTCTGTTATTATTAATATAAAAATTATATCGTATTTAATTTATTTTATTTTTTATTAAATTTATTTAATTTACGATACATATAAGTACGACAAACGATGTACACGTTCAAAATGCACAACTACATCACTTTGAAAAATTATGACACTTGTGAAACTCTTCAATACCGCTTATCAATAATTGGTGGTTTTATCGAGGAATACAAATAGAGAAATGTAAATATCAGAACATCTCAAATCTCTGAACGTGATCTATAGGTACACATAATAAATTTAGAGATACATCTTGATAAAACATATCACGCGTATGAAAGCATTGTTACACATAAATAAGATAGAAACATTGGATTATCAAGAAATACTATATAAAAGCGACAAGTAATATTGTATCAAATAATTAATTTTGAATTATAACTATTTCTAATAATTACAGTAATAGTATAACAATATGTACTCTAATTACATAATTACTCTAACTGTGTTATATAATTTTATGTGTGTATGTGGGTGTGTGTACATATATACATAGTTAAAATTCTGTTTATCCGAACATGTCGAAAAACTAGACAATTTCGATAATTGAGCGGTTCGAATAACAAACTCACTAACTGTCCCTAATACTTATTAGTTATTTCGATGATAGGAACTAACGTTCTGAAAACTGAAGTCGTATCTCGTCGTTCTTATTACCCGAACTGATGTGACGCTATAATGTGGATAAGAGTTAGTTACGAGCTCGTATTTGGAATGGAATACTCCATTTTTACAAAATTTGAAATGGAGAATGTAGATAAATTCTATTGTATATGCATGTTCTATTGTATATGTATGTATAGACACATACGCACATATGTATAAATATCTATATGCATGTATATGCATATAAAGAGTACCTACCAACCAATGATTAGAAGCAGATGTCGAATTTATATATCCGAGCAAGCAATAGAAAAAGAAATATTATATTAGCACTATAATAGTAATAAATAAAATGACTAAGAAATACAAAAAATTATATTGATAAAAATGTAACCGTACCTTCTTTGTTTCTGCTCTTTTTCTTTCCTTCCTTATCCTGCAAAATAGAACAGACAATGAATTTTGCATGATAAAACACAGATAAAACTTTGACGAATACGCTCGCAATTAAATCTCGTAAATATGATATATGTAATCTCACTTAAGCTGTAGAATGTGCTAACCATGCAGCAACTGCCATGAAAGAAAGCTAATAAACATTAACATATCCCTATTTACGTCTAGAAATAATTATAGTAATATAGTAATAATAATAATAATAGTAATAGTACAGTAATAGTAGATAAGTATTAAATGCTATGGTAATTTAATAATCCCTTCTTTTTGTGAAGCAACAATTATATTTATAAAGCACAGAAAAAAATGAGTTATTCTTAATTATATATTAATTTTCAAGATACGAATTTAGAGTTTAAATCAGAAAAAACGTCATATAATATATACATATACGTATATAAACAAAGTTTAAACGATTATGTTTATATAACTTTTTTCTTGTTTCAATCTCTAAATTCTTTCCTTGAAGCATATATAATTAAAAATCATCCTATATAAAGCATTTCATTATCATTGCACTATTTGTGGATACGGAATAATCTAATATATATATATATATATATATATATATATATATATATATATATATGTGTGTGTGTATATATATGCGATATTTTTATAAATATAACGTTAATAATATTTCTGTTACAAATTAAAATAAGCATAATAAGCGAAAGGAAAACTCTGAAGCAATAAGATAAAAAAAAGTACCTTTTCTTTTTTAGAAAAATCAGCTTAAACATTTTTATTAAATATTTCTTAATTATATAATAAAAACTATTTTATTTTTCTAGTAAAAAAAATATCTTGAAAATCATTTTTATAAAACTTATTGTATAACTATTATAAAGAACGTGTCAATAATTATCAAATATTTATGTTATTATTAGAAAATACATTTGAATTAACAAATAAATTATATATTTAAGCTGATTAGAACATATTTCGTTTAGCAACAGAAGGATAGTACTGTCATGCACCAATGTGTGCTATTTTATTTCGCGCAAGCTCACTAGAAATATAGATATCTATAGTTACTAATAATAAAACAAACTCCGTGGGAGCATTTGAAAGGGCACCTTTTTCACCTTGTTGTTGGATTCCTTGAGGCTCTGAGGGGATGAGGGGGAGTTTTTGACTGGGGTCTTCTGCGGACTCGATGTAGGTTGCGCGGGAGTGGCTACTTCGCACTCGTTAGAAGACGACGATTGTATAACAGACACTACAAGAGGAGGGGAGATCGAGGCAGACGTCGAGGGTATGGGTTCGGAAGGCGCTAGCGTTTCTATCGGGGCGACACTCAAAGATTTAGGAGGGGTTTGTTTTGGAGTAGCGACTTTCGCATTCATTGGTGGTAACATAGTCCTAGTCTTAGGCTTCCTCCACCCCTGCATAACACCAAGACGATATTAGTAGAACACCGATACCATCAAATAGCACAAAATACGGGGAAAATGTAGATTATTCGTATCCTTTTTTTTTCTTGAATTTAAATACATTTAGCACCGTCTCAATATTACCTAGTAGAAAGTTGTGAATAAAGTATGTATGATAATACAAGTATTATAACTTAATTTAGTCTAATTATCCTTATTTAAGAAACAATTACTAAACAATAATTAATAAGAATAATACGACAGAACGGACTGTTAAGCATCGAGTGTATGCTCACCTTATCGTCGTAAAATCCTTGATCGTCCGTTCTTTGTTGTCCGAGCAATCGATCTGTTTCAAGATCAGTATCCGCTTCCTCTTCGTCTGGACATTCTTCAATTTCCACATCAGCTTCGTCACCTATACGACGCGCATCAGATTCTTCGCTATTGCTTTCCATACAGACTCTCCGCCTGCCATCCATTATACTGCATCTTAGTTAGATGCGTTTATACGCAATACAGAGGTATCCCAAAGGGTATCCCAAAGGATATATTCGATGTTGTAAAAGGAGAACTTTCATAGTGGTAAATAAAAAAAGTACCAAGGCAAAATAATGGACAAATTTTAACAATTGGAATACCCTTAGCCACATAAAACGAAACGTAAAATACCTTGGTATCCATATCGGACTAACGCTCGGTTCCGGTGGTTCTTCCGATGGTGATTTCACAGGTAGAGCTTTAGTCCTTTGTAGGGCCATTCTAATATCTTTGATGGCTGCTTCCACCTCTCCACAATTTACTTCTAAGGATACACTCTGTCGTCCTTGAGGTGCTGGAGGTGGCGGCGTGCCCAGTGGATCCAATCCATCAAGTTGGAGCTCGTTGGTGTCGTACGAATTTTCCTTCTTCGCGACAAATAGATCAGGAGATGTAGTCTTCAACGTGTGTAAAATATCCTTTGTTACATTTAGACTAATGTCTTTCCCAGAGTCATTCTCATTCGTACCTAACATGTCGTTACGAGTTCTTTGTATGATCTCTTTCTCTATCTCGTTTATTTGTCGTTTCATGAGCATCACAGTAGGATTATTGTTGTCAGTATCACTCGCGTGTCCACTAGACAGGCCGTCTTCTAATACCGGCATACTAGTGTATATTCTCAGGGAATCTGAATTATTCCCCAAATCGCCGACCGATCCGAGAAGGCCACTTGCTGGCATCAATTCATTATCCATCATCATGAGGGATACCTCGCTGTCCAAGTCGCCGCAATTACTGTCACAGTCGGTTGTCTCGGGGCTTAGTGTAAAATTACGCGAGTGTCCCACTTGCAAGCCAACCTCAGTCTCTCCAAGATCTTCACTGCTGCCAGTACCTACTGAGAGGTCCAAAAAGTTGTTTTCATGTTCACCTGTCTAAAGAACACAAAAAGCCAAATGTAAATATTTACTTCTATAATATTGTAATTACTGTTTTAAAATGGAAAAATTTTTCAAGCAGCTACACGGTGTAACTTTAAAAATTGTATCTACAAATATAGATTTATAAATATAGATTTAGAATTTATGTGACTACTGAAAGCAATATAATTTCCAAATTAATAATTAATAATTAATAATTAATACTTTTGAATTGTTAAAACATAATATTTGTGTTAAAAGTATTTTAGTGCATTTAACTTTATAATACATAAATAAATATTTTATATAAACTTAACTAACATAGGGAAACAAAATTAATGGTATATAAAAAAAATTATCAAAATAATTTCTTATTTTGTATATTGTCATATTTACATTTTGCGGAAATTCTGCCCGTTGCTTTTTAGGAGATTCATGTACCATAACCTCTTCTGTTGCAGGTGGACCACTAGCTAATCGTTGACCAACATATGCACTTCCACCTTGCCTTCTTAATTCATAATCAAGATCCTACAATAAATTTTTTAATTACAATTTATAACTTTTAGTTTGTTCATTATCATATGCATATCTTCTTGGATCGAATATCTGCTTGGATTTTTTTAATATCACTACCTTATGAATTTTCTAATTATGAACTTTCATGTATATATATATATATATATATATATATATATTTATTTATTTGATATATATTTTATATATCTCATTGAAAAGAACTCATTGAAATATCTCATAAACAAATATTTATGAATTTTTTTATGTTTCAACAAAGACTTACTTGGAAAGGAAAGGATTCTATATTATTTTCCTTTTCTTTCGTCGGCGCAGGACATTTGAAGAATTCTTCTAACACTTTCCGTGTCTCTGAAAATTCATATAAATAATCGAAGGTGCTACCTCCCGGCGAGACAAGACTGCTTATATTATCAGCAGGCAAAGTTGATGGCTTTAAAGAATCTTCTTCTTCCTCTTCGATCTTTGGTGATGGAGATGAAGGATGTATAGGCTGATCTTCAGTGCTAATATTTTCTATTACAGTCTTGTCTACTACGATTTCTGCAGAAGTATCTTCCTTCTTGGAATGTAAGATACATTGACGAAGTATTAGAGACTATTAAGCCATTTGATATAATATTCCAAATGTAAATGATATATATCTTTTTACCTCATTGTGATTTGGTGTTGTTGGTAATACTCTTTGAGGGAAACCAGGCCTCGGTGTCATATACATTGAAGGTGATGCTAATAAGCTAGGAAGCTGTGTATTTTCACGAACTCCATAACGTCTCGGGCTGCCAGAATACTGAGCGATTGGTAATTCACCAATTACTCTCGCAACCTTATGATTACGTTCTGGAGAAGGAGAATCTGCTTCGCAATCACTCGCTGGTGTAACAACCTACAAAAGTTAAAAATTTGTGAAAAGTTCTTTGCAATTAAGAAACGCACGTGTCTGTTATGCATATTACTTTGAAAAATTCTGAAGTATTGCGATGATATGCCGTCGTAGGACTAGGAGTACTTCCAACGCTGGAACTCGGTGGTTCCGGTGCAATACGACCTCTTTGCGAATCGTCTGTCTCCAAGTCTAGATTCGTCGTCGTAACTTGATTCGTATTGCTCGACGCCAAATCAAGTCGCAACCCCTGCCAATTGTCATCGATATCGTCGAATACCACAACTTCGCCGTCGCTGACAATAGCCATACTTCTCGCGGGAGTGTTGTGATTCGATTGATAATCTACGCAACTCTTTGGTAATCCATAGTCCAGATCGGTAATACTTTTTGGTACAGTATATTCTACATTATTGCTATTCAAGATTGAATCGTAATTAATTATGCGATTGCTGCGGTTGCTTTTAGGAGAGTCATAATCGAGAATGGATTTCGTAGCGTTACGTCGCACCGAATGTACCTCGGAAGCAAACACAGTCTCTGTCACTTCTCGATTTGCACGTTGCTTTCTGGTTTCACCGCATCTGAAAAAAGTTATAACAATTTATAGAACACAAGAGAATGTTATAGACAATAAATAACAATAACTTTGTTGACAGATGAAATATAAATTTAATTACCGACTTCGTAACTCCCATATGGTCTGCGAGTTAGGAGACTTATTATTCTTCTTAACAGACAACTTATTATCAGTTTGAATATTATCTTCGTTATTTATGGAATTTGACGCAGTCAGAAATCGCGACTTTCTAGCTGCCACCTTCCCTCGGCTCTGCGAGAATACCTCTCGGCCACCAGCGATTTCTATAATTCTGCAGGACAATAGAAGAACATACTCATGACGATTTATATGACTGCAAAATAGTCCTAAATTATACGTTGATTATTTTCATCTTATCTTACTCGAACTTAATGCTCGTCAAAGTTGTCGATGTTCACATATATAAAATTAATCCGGTAAGGCTCAGGTTCTGTAACTTTTTCCACCAAATTCAATATATTTTCAATAGATATTCAATCGAAAGCAACTTTCGAAATAGATGACTCACAGATACACGAACGAAATATTCTACAGCAGCTGCTCATTTTTATAAAATCATCATTAAACTCGGAGCGTTATAAATCTCGATGTCAGATTCGATGAGATCAATATTTGCACAATGTACTATACTGTATCGATAAGCGACATTCTTTCCGTTGCATCGTCAAATTGTGCACGTGGACGATTACAAGTAGCGAATTCCCGAAACTCGACGTCAGATCAGACAACACTGAACACCTGACTGACCTGACAGGCAGAGAGAGTTAACCCCAAAGTTGACGCGTGGAGTGTTTCGTGTTTTGCATTCCACGATTATATTTAATTCGACGCGTTCAGTCGGACCGATTCCAGCCTCACGCACAATTTATATAAGGAATAATACGGCCCTGTCGGCACCTGGAATGCTTTATTGAAAAATGTTCATCGGGTCCGCTGGTGCGGAGATCACGACAACAAAGTGTTCACGACGAGGAAACGTGTGTAGTATAGACGAAAGAAAACGGGCGCGACTTTTAAGTCCCGTAACTCCCGTGACGCCCATTTGGATGCGCTCCCGTCGCCTTCGAGCAGTTGGAACGACTCGGTCTTATCTCCTCGACGATTTACAGATCAACCAACGTCGGGAAGAATCAATGACGGATCAAAACTGACTGGGTCCCGAGTCACAAACAGACTCTCTCCCGCTGAACATAAACTGACAGTGAATATTTATAAAGAATATATATTTAGGATTTTTTTCAGGGGAGGGGAAGGAGTTTTTATCAATTGTTATCGCAATTTTTGCGCCAATAAATTTTTTTTTGGATATTTTAAAGCTTACATCTCCTTGCTCCTGATTTTAAATGAAAAAAAATATTAGGTTTTGTTAATTATAATTTTTAATCACAAATTTTGGAGGATGCTTTGAATTCCCAAACTCTCTCACCCTGAATATGGCAACATTTTATATCAATGCTACAATTTCCTACATATAATTATTATATATAGATACAGCATGTGTTATATATTACACTTAAAATTATGATATTGATTCTGGTTATATGTTGTTTTAAGTTTCTTCAATCAATTTTATAATATGTCCAAAAAAAATAAATTCTTTTTTTAATAGGATATTAATGAATTTTGTTTAATTTGTAATAAGTATATTTTAAGATTATCACATAAAGAAAATATTCTTTGCTCAAGATAATCGTTACTTAAAAGAAAGAAAGTAAATTGAGTAATCACTTTTCTTAGAAATAGAATGATATTGTTCTGTGTGCAACAATGAAATTTTCAGAACATTTAAAATGAAGATTAGTTGAACTCTATCGCTAAGGCGCATATCGGATATGTTCAACGGGATATGAGCTAAAAGTTTAGATTTAAAAATTCGGATATATCGAGTAATTCCGATCGTATGTTGCGCGCGAGAAGTTTCGCCAATAATGGACAACTTCATGGGATAATTTGAAATTATCGGGTATCCGCGTTTGCCGACTATGCCCGAGCAAATACGGATCGAAATACAGAACGACGGAAATATCGGAAAATAAAAGGTACTCGAACGTCTATCTACATACAGATTATCATCGTCGATAAGCGAGTCGCTTTTCGAGTGCCAATCGATTAGTAATGACAAATCGATACCACGTCGGAAATTCTTTACAACTTGTTTCATTCATAAAGATATTAAAGTTTCTTTATCTAACTATGCGCACCTTTGGAATAATAGTTCCGCTTTAGAAAGATTCTTAACAAAATTCGAAAAGATATATATTAGGTACTATTACACGAAAAGAATTTTATTAAATGATTTAAATAATATTTATCATATTTTCATATTGTATTTAATATATTTTTTATTAAAGTTTAAGCAAAATCCTTTTAAAATGAGGCCTGCTCAATGACTCAATATTTATCAGAAATGTGATTTTTTTTTTAATACGTTAAAACATGTCTCACTGAACATTGAAAGGGAACATTGAAAGAACATTGAAGTTGAATTCTTTTATAAGAAACTGATGCGACTTCGCTGCAAATCGCGAATAGTCGCGGAATATTATTACTGACGAAGACGTTCCATCGCGAGAAGCCACGCCTGAAAAAAAAAAAGAGAGGAAAAATATTTGCCGAACGCAGATTACATCGTCGCGGGCATATTGACTTGTTTGCTATACATCGAGTAGCCCGCGCGACACATTAACGGCAGACGCGAAGAAGAGCGGCTGATATTTGACTGACATTTCCGCTGGAGTATATCGTCGGTATTAAGCTTGAAATTAACGCCCCATTGAATATACATGGACATGACGCGCGCTGGAATCCTCGCTGCTCTGTGGAAACGTTTGTAGAAACTGTATCGGCTATCGAAACCAGGCGCTCGCGTCCACTGTAGATACACAAAGACCGTATGTCAAATGGACTTTCATCGTGACGACGGACACGTTACATCGCGAGCGAACGCTCGAATTTAATGTCGCGATACGACACGTAACACACTTTTGCGTGTACACAAGTGTTCGCACACGTCGGCTTCCGCCGTCCGTTATCGATTCCTCCGCACGATTTAACCGTTTAACTTGGTAATTCAAACGCCCCACAATTAACTTTAATTTCTATTTTAACACGTTTCCTTTTTAAATATTGAAACTGTAACCCTTCTCTTCAGTGCACTTTTTATATTTCATTTTCATTATCTAAATTTTTTAAGTACATTATATAATACAATGTTGTAATATATTGTGTAGAGTTCATAATAACTTAAATATCTTAAAAAATATCTTAAATATATTACCTTAAATATCTTCGAATTTACTGAAGTCCAAAGGAAAATTTGTGTAATCAAATTACACAGAAGAGGACTATCATGTTGCGATAACAATGTTTAACCAGGTGGAGGTGCTTTGAAGATTTCAAGGCTGTTTTCGATTTTTGAATAAAATTACATGATTTTTTTTTAAGTAATATATGATATCTTTAAATATTTTCCTATATAAAAAGTATTCAGATGAAGATATCAAAAAATCAATAGTTTATAAGAGCTTTTATACTTTATTTTTGCACGTATTAACATGAAATATAAAATATCTCGTAAATTTGTAATTAATTTTTTGACAATCGTACATCAACACTTTTATGCACTGAATGATGAGTTGAATTAATTGATATAAAGAAATTGTGCAATTTGCAATATGCAAACGTATCTTTGTGAAAATCAGCTGTTTTTGAAATCTCCGAAACGTCTGAAAAAAATTTATTACTGCCATATGTTGTCCCTTTCGTGTTATTTTAGTAATACTTTTCCTCTTTATAAGTTCAAAGATATTTAAGGCGATAATAATTATTAAGACACTTCGTGCAGAGATTGAACAGAGTATTAAATTAACTCAATTCTCTCATATTCCATTTAGCTAATTTTTTAAATTCCATTAACTACAAATATGTAAAAAAGAAGATATTTAATATTCTCACTAAAAGTTTGTATTCCCATCTTTTTTTCTATATTTTGGAAGATTAATCGTCAATATTTTATGATAATATTTTCATATGTATTCCGAAGTATGGCGACTAAAATAGCGGCAATTTGCTACATATACATGGCAAACGTAGCTAAAGTATAACATTTCCGTTGGTAATAAATCTTCCGGAACTGGTATTTTGCGAATTAATTACATTTCTGCAGAACGTTAAGTGATTCTTGATTACCTCGAATCCCGAAGCTTATAGCTGGGGCCTCCCTTGGCCGAGGTCAAAATGTACACAGGGCTTCCCTCGGGTCCGCTATCGTCTTGCTGCGATTGTCCCTGATGATCACTACCCGGCAGGCTACCGTATTGTGGCGCGTCCTCACTGCGTCCGGACGCCGAAGAGGAGCTCGATGAAAGCGGCTTCGTGGCGTGCGGCAGTTGGCCCTCGACCGTGAAACCGGGCACCACGCTCGCCGTCCTACGGGACAGCGAACCTGATTTTTTTCTGCCATTCGCTCGTTTCCTATACCTACGAACGTAACTTGGCACTCTTAACAATCGGCAATCGATGAAGGGAGTACAATTAAAAAAAAAAAAAAAAAAGAAAAAAAAAGAAGAAACATTCCCGGACCATAGCTTTATGGGGGGAAGCACCCGTTTATTTGATTTAAATTAAGAAGTTCGAT
>Ga0157363_1006232_pt1 | contig 11191 bp, 6 predicted proteins | sample AttsexASBM1_FD_111477 | JGI IMG/M metagenome (GOLD analysis project Ga0157363, IMG submission 111477) | Fungus gardens microbial communities from leaf cutter ant in Ribeirão Preto, State of São Paulo, Brazil - Atta sexdens ASBM1 | ecosystem: Host-associated > Fungi > Mycelium > Unclassified ...
AAAGGATTAACAAAGTATATAAATTCCAAAAGAACATTATTAAAAAAGCACTTAAAATCCAGTTAGACCGTTAAAAAAAATGTTACAATGTTCTTTTAATCAAAAAACAATTTGTATTCATTAATCTTTTTTTTTTTTTTTTTTCAGAACCTCACGAAGGAGATGGCTGATTATTGCGTTGCTCGTATGAAACCTTATGTAGATCCCAAATCAGAACGACCGATAACAGCTGCGTTGGATTATATAGAATTCACGCGCACTCTTTTCCAGAATTAATTATATCATATGCATTTTTTCAAGCTTATTAAATTACAATTGCATAAAAGCTATTATATATGTTTTATCTTCAAATACTATGCTTGATTATCTATAATACATCTAATAATAATTATCATTTAGAGCATTTATAAAAATTGAGATTTTCTAAGCTAATTAGTTGATAAACAAAAAAAATATATCAAGAATATATTTCTATGTTAGAAGCAATGTTTTTCCTAACAAGTACATTCTTTACATATATTTTCGAATATTATTCAATCCTCGATTGTTAATTATCTTTAAAATAAATATGCATTTAATATATTATATTATTTTATTCAATAAAAGTCTATAAAACATGTATGCGTGTTTTTAAATACTTATGTAAATTATAGATGTAAATTTCCTTGTGTGAATAATTAATTTTTTTTCATTTTATTTCGCAAGAAAATATATATAAAAAATAATATAAAAAAATGTTGCAGAAATGACACTTGTATTTTATTGAGCAACTGGGTTCACAACCGTTTGAGACTTTTCTTGAATTATTTGTTCAGCACGGTACACTTTCCAAGATACTAGAAAATCCCTAGCCATTTTGAACAAAGTATAATAATGTATAACTAATAATAATATCGTCGATAGTATTTGATACCATTCGGTCACGCCTAATAAAATAAATAATTGAATGTTCACCAATAATAATTGCAATGCCAGTATTGGACTCAGAAGCGTTACTCTGTTATTAAATAAACCCTGCAAGACAACAATATATAATTAATATATAATTAATATCGAGTTTAATATTTTTTGTTACTCATTGATAGAATAAGATTACATACATAAAATCTAGAGTGACTTAGATTACCCGGTTCCGCTGCTGTGCACAAACCTTCAGAACGATAAATTTCTCGATTGTGCCTTACAATTGATCCGTGAGGCCACAATACTGTTTCATTCCATGGTTCGGCATATATGTGATTATTGCGATTTTCTATTTTAATCCATCGGCCTAAATGCATCGCTGCCCTATGTAACTCATCACAATATCTAAAAATTCAATTACATACTTTAATTATTATTTTGTGATAAAACAATTCTTACTACGAAGGAATATATACTTACCTGAAAGGATAAGCTTGAGCGAAGTAAGCACATATCCTTCCGAGCCAGAACAAGATTACATGCTGTACTACCCACAATACATTAAAATGTAAATGTGGAGGTACAAAAATAATAGGCGCAACTACACAAACATATGCGCTACCGGAAGACGAAAATAAAGCTCGCTTTAATCGTCTATTAAAATCGGATCTCAAAGTGGATACTTCTGCTCTAATGGCCGATGCATTTAGTGAGCAATTGTGCAAAGGTTTATCTGTATATGAAAAAAGTCATGTTATAATACAATACTAGAGAACACTTAAAAAATTAATAATAGATAAGATCAAAATACAATCAAAATACACATTTGATACATACCTAATATATGTTTTGTTTTTCGTTCTTCTTTTCCACTCGAGAACGACATATCAAAAAATGGTGCTGTTCGTATTCCAAACATAACAAAATATACTGACAAACTTCTGGAACAAATGGATGTCATAAACTATTCACACTTACTTTTAATTTTGAATTACATAATATAAATATAATGTATATATATTGCTGTATTGGTAGAAAAAAAGATACAAGACAAAAATTAACATTTTTGAGATCATAAAAAAAAATTTATCTTAAAGATTAATATTTATATTTTATTTTTATTTTTATGGAAATACAGATTTGTGATTTACTTTAAAAAGTCACAACTCTGTGACAATAGATGAAATGTACACAAAGTATATCTGTACAATGTATCTGTGTTTCCATAAAAATATATTAATCTTTAATATCAATTTTCTTTTATCATCTCAAAAATATTAATTTTTGTCTTGCATCTTTTTAGAGCATTTGAATTTAAAAACACATTGTTTAAATTTAAACAATTCATGACAAATTTTAAAGAATATATTATAATTGAAATGATGAAACATGTGGAAAGAAGTTATAAAAATTGCACATTCATTATCCCAATTGAAATGTTCCAATTTAGAATTTAAAAAATTATTGAGAAGGTCCAATTTTATGTGAGATTGTCACTTTTCTATCAATTCAGCGATATATTAACAATATTATTGATATATTGTATTCATTCTCATAGATATTCACGGGTAACATAAATAAAAAATTTTCATAGAATTGTGCTTCTCAATCATATGATACAGACACCAGCCCAACACGCTCTTTACAGCAACTGATAGAGATGACCTGAAATTAAGTTACATAAATACTAAAATATCCTGATTATTACTAAATCTAAATTATTAATAAATCACATACAATAATACCTTATAATATTTCGAATTGCTAATTTTGCGGGTACTGATTGAACTGGCAATGAAACATCAATGATCTGACGTAATAATATGTATAGGAATCTATGTGCCACCATAGTAAAAATAAATACAAGTAAATAAGGATCTATCAAATAAAAATTCTGAAACATACCAAAGAATACAAGTAGGAGTACAATTCTTCTGTTTCCTAAATATATTATAACTATCTTCTTTGTATAATAGCATAATCTAGTTTCCATGTGTAATAAATACAAATGTAACATACCATAGTATAACCATTATAGGAATTTGGTAGCCACCATACAGTTCTATATAGATTAAGCAATTGCAGACAAGCTGCAATAATCGAGACAATCAAGGATAACGCTTCAAAGCCCAATTGTCCATCGACTGGTACCGCAGGTATAGGAATGTGCTTTGGTGCCAGAGACCTTCCACCATAAATTTCGTCAAATCTTTTATCATCTGCACTATTGGCACTTGTTCTTTCTCCGCTATTACTTCTTCCATTGGTATTGACTGAACTAACGTTACCATTACCAGATCTGGCAGTTGATCCAGTTCGACTGACAGCGTTTCGTCTGCCTCCAGGCATGTTTTATATATTCATACCAATTCATGCGAGAGATAAAGTTTCCTTATCTCAATAATTTTTGTGACATAATAATAAATTGCTGAACAAATCAACGATGTATTCCACGTAGCATAACAAACACACGTCGCAGACAATTTTTGTGTATCTTCTTGAGATGCAAATATCAATATTTTATGTTAAATACAGTCTTTTTTCAAATATTATTTTTTTTCACATATCGATTATGTCACTCTAAATAAAAATACCAAATGATACGAAGAGGACGTAATACGATACAAGAACACGCTACTTTTAGCATTTAATTAAATGTAGACCAATTTCTTCCGTCTTTCCTTTTTGTAAGTTAGCTTATGAAAGTGATTTGTGTCTGTTTATGTCTATTTATAGGTCTGTGGTTTTCTGTGGTTGAACTAGGTTCCTGCCTGTCTGGTGCAATTAAAATCTAGAGAAACCTGAGAGAGGCCATGCCTAGAGGCCATTCTAAGAGTGAAATCACACGGTGCGAAAAACGACTGAATAGAGAATGCGTCATAGAACTAACCAATCAGCGTTATTCTGGTGTCACGTTCGTAACAATCTCATTTTGTCCAGTAATAATTTTGAACAGATTTGGAGTAGACAGTAAGGGACACAATAAAAGGAACAGAGAATAAGAATTTCAATCTAGAAATTGTGTATTCCACAATACATGATAAACCTCTAGAGACGTACCTAACGCTTCTCTCCAGTGCGGTCAATGAAGGAGGAGTTAGGAATCGCTCACAGGCGAAAATGTAACAGAATGGAGAGTAACAACGCGCGTCGTTCCGAGTGGTCACGCGTGAATCGTCGGCTCCTCCTGTTGACCGACCAATCGCCGCTGTTTTAATTTAAGTAATTAGGCGAAGCCTAATTTCTAGAAAAACTTAATTTCTAAATCTTAATATTTCAAAGCCTAATTCCAAAGCCTAAAAGTATTAGTTTTCATTTTTTTCTTCTAATTCTATAAGCGTCAAATGTTTAAATCTAGAAATCTAGTAATAAATAGATTATTAGTAATAATCCTAACAGCACAAATGTCGATATGTTGATTGTAAATTGACTTTGCTAAGGGCGTTTAGTAGTCGACTGTAAGTCGACTTTGTACAGACGTTCTTCCAATGTCGACTTTAGGACATCTAGTGCGATTTACGCTCACAAAGCTTAAATGCGGAATCATTTCGTCCTTGTTTAATTACAATTAAACATGGATGTTCATGAGCGTTGTAAGCACGAATCAGACACAAGACCTAGAATGGTTGATTTAAAGTCGGTTTACAGTCTTTAAAGTGGGACATTGTATGACTTAGAGACGTCTCCAACGGTGCGTTCCGTTTCTTGCATAAAGCGCATGAATATTTATGAATATTTTGCATGGCATGGAATGCAGGATTCTTAACATTCCGTTCTCCAATACATTCTATGCGGTTTTAGTAATAGAACGGATTCGCAGTGAATTCATGCAGCGGACGACAATTTAAAATTGACTGAATTACAAATGCATTCAATAATTACTGTTACATTTTTTTTGACAAAAGAAGATTTATATTTTTCGAGCAGCGCTTACAATCTTATTCTGCAAGAAAAGAAAAATAAAACGTTTTATCAAAATATCCAAAAAGGACGTTTAATACCTATTTCTAAAATATTAGAAATTTAACAAAAATTTTACAGATTATTCTTACATATATTCAACAATTATTACAAAAATTCGAAAGCAATTCACTGTGAAGCAACTTGAAGTTATAAGAATTTAAAATATAAAGATTTTAAAGTTAGACTGAGATACTGTCAACAATTTTTCATTTTTTTCAGAAATAATTAGTAATAGAAATTCAAAAATATATTTCTGCATTTTAGTTATGAATAAATGATAAGATTCTGTATACAATCTTTATTATTCAAATCATTTGAAAACAGTACATATTCAAAATCAAATTTCAGAAACTTTTGCTACAATTATATATATAAAATATCCTTAAAGTCTGTTATTTTTATTTTCCTCTTCTTTTACTTTCCTATTTTGTAAGAATATGACTAATGTAAACTTAACCTCTATCATAATCTACTATTTTATATTCAGGAATTTAAAACGATATGAAAAATAGCAATAATATATCAATATATTAATTTTTCAGTATTATATAAATCATTAAAAACCGATATTCTATAGCGGTATACACAAAACAGAGATCCAAATACCAATATTGGATGTTACCGGTATTCAACTGAAATTTTCATAATATGTCAGTATATGCATAATTTTTTGGTAATATCAGAGTATTATATTGTATATATATTATATAATATATGTATATATGAAATGTTAAATTAAAAAAAATTTTAAGTATTCTAAGCACCCTACTTACGTATCTTTAACCTTTACTTTTACCCCTGATTTTGAGTACACTCGTCCCAACCGAACCACCCATAATTTCAGTTTCGGGCTAAAATATGTTGAATACATAAACTGCATGAACTGCTTCAACTCGAGAAGTGAGACACTTCATGCGGTCTCATGCATTGGAAGAGGCAGGGTCATGCAATTGGTGGTAGGTTGAATCATGCATGCAGCGAATGTGCATGAAGAGAAACGAAGCTTTATGTTTCTATGCGCATCATGCAAGAAACGGAATGCAGTGTGTCGCAATTTCATTTTGATTATGGTTAGATAACGTTATTTTTCCAATGCAGGTAAATGTTGATGTATCTAAAGATGCAATCGAGTTGTTGCTACAAATGTTTCGAAGCATTTTTTGATTGGTCATTTAGTAAAATTCTTTCTTCTGATTGGTCAATCAAATACTTAAAGCATTCATAGCGGCAACTCGATTGCATCCTAAGTGAACATCCAGAGTTATACTTATTTCATCTAAAACGACTACATGATCTTTATTTGTACTATTAAATTGTGAAACTTTTATATTTAAAATTTTAAAAATTTCATACAATATTCTTTATATAATATACTTTAGAATTTTAACTTTTCAAGTTTTCTATTTAATGTTCTAATAGATAGAAGTAGGAAGCCTTGACGCAAAAGCTCTCTGATATACCACAAGCAAATTTTAAATGATATGCTTTGATTAACATTGCACATCATTTTGGAATTTTATTATATTTGTTACTTAAAACCTGTATCTGATCTTCACGCAAAAGTTGTCAAATAATTATAGGAAACTTTTTAATAATGCGTACTTCTTTTTTTAATTCTGTTTTTTAATTCTTAATTCTGTTTTTATATTTGTTTTGCAAACGTTTATGTCTCTTTTTCATACACATTCGTAACAATTCTGACTTCAGGGAGTCGACTTCTGTAATTCGAGTGAGATCACTCACTTTTCACACTTTCATTTCATGTGAGTTTGTCATGTGATTCTGTAACGACAAAGTGAAAATACAATCATTAGACTTTGCCAACTTTGTGGAAAAAAACGTGAAAATGTGAAGTAAAACAATCCGCGGTCTGATTCACGCTCGCAACGCTTAAAAATAATTTTATTGTCATTTATCAAATGTTAAACAAAGACAAACGATGCTCACAAATGTTGTTAACATAAATCATATCAAGGCCAAAAGTTAAATTTATTTCTAATTTTTTTCCAATTCTAGAATTGAAAATGGATGACGAATAAGTCGAACTTCGATTAAAAGTGGTTAAAAGTAAACCGTGAATTATGGGACTGGGCTTAAATGATTTCCTGCCATTATTTACAAAGTCAATCCTGTTGAAAATAAATATCTCTAAGCATTCTTCGTGCAATTCTCATATGTGATTCAAAGATTTTTTCATCCTTTTCATCCAGTAACAAAATTGCTACAATGTATATTGCTATTTGATTTTATTTTTGTCTGGATTATGCAAAATTATATATTTAACCTTAAAATGTCAATTCAGTCGGCTGTGGTTCCTCTCTCGCTCTATTTCTCAGCCTTTCTTTCTCGGATCTTATCATTCGACAAGAACTTTCTTGCTAACGAACTCCTCTGAGATTGCTTGCAATTGCACCATGATAAAAGTTAGGGAATCTGATACTACAATTCTGTTTAATATTTTATCTTCCAGGTGGACATTTCTTATCTATATGTTTTAGCGATAAGTATCTTTCGGAAAACGATTCATTTGAACACCTTTCATAGATCTATTATTACCAACCAACTGCTGCACAAGTTACCATCTTATCAATGTCTATATAAAAATTATTAAAATATTTTGCATAATATTATTCATTATATCATACATAATAACAAGAAAACATTTATATGTAAATATAATGTTATATATTTAACCTGACGTCTTCTTCAACAGAATTAAATAATCACCTCACAGAGTTTGAACTCTACAACTATCTAACCTAACTGACTTAACCGGAAGTAGGACATCTAATGCGGAACCAATTAGCATTAGGCATACGCATTGGCGTTAAGGCATGTAGAATAGGGAATATCGAGCTGTCCAATCAGAACTCTGGGATATAATATCGAACTTACACATCAGAGCTCTGATTGGAACTCTGAACTCATTATTGCCTATTGCCTGTGCCTATTGTGTTTAAGCCTTTACTTTCTTTATACTTACTCTACACTGTTCTACGCTGAGATCATTTGGAGCGACTCCGAGCAGTTCCCAGAGAGACAAAACGAACAATGCTACTTTATTTCACAATACATGATTTCAGCGATGTTTTTTCGTTGTACAAAAACAATCACAGCTAAGACTATCTTCATCTTCTGATCCCTGAAGACGAAGATAGCTTTAGTTGTAATAGCTTCTAATTGGATAACGAAAAAACGCCCTTGATAGGTTGAAATTTTTATTCTCTGTTTCCTGTTCCCTATTTCTTTCATTGTGCGCAGCTCCTAATTCGGAACGTACTTTGTGTTTGGGGCTCCTTCCATTTGAATCATGTAGGTGGCGTTTAGATATCTAATAAAAAAATGGCTTTGGGACAAAGGGATTAAGGATTCTTGTTAGCAATGTGAGCTTACAAAAAGTCTCGTTGTATGTATATACTATCGCGTTTATTGAGTAAGAAGTGTGTAACAATTATGACATGCAAGTTCACTAGAACTACGAAATTTAGCAACTGATATTTTCCAGGCCAAGGCCCTTATTGAATTCTTCAAATGAAAGTGTTAGTATATGATAATTATGACTTTAATGCTTTGAATATTACTTCTAATTATATAGAGAGATGGAGATTATATGGCATTTCACTGTAGTATGCTGATATGAATGTATAATATTCTATTCATTTTCTATATTTTACAGATGTTTAGTCCTATACAAATAAAGCATGAATGTACAACCATAGAGGATGTAAACGCAAGTAATAGAATTAATAGCTCAGATAGTTCTTTGTATCCTTTTATCAGTCAAGATATTGGATATAAGCACCGTCAGTTGTCTCAATTTTGGGAACAAACGCAGTTATCAAACGAGGTACCTGCGAAAAATGAAATTCATGATCAACAGACTATGTTCCGAGCAGAAGTAAATATTTACGTAATATTGTGACAACTTGCATTTAACAACTTAGCAAGTAATTTTATTCAGTTTTTTTTATATTCAGTTTTATATATTTTTGTTCTAGGAAACTGGTAGTTTATCATATATGCAAAATGGCATATTCCTTTCAGTTGATCAAGAGGATGGCAACAATCAAATACAAACAAATAACCAGTGTGATTCTCTGAGTACAAGTAATGTCATAGTTCAAGAAAACAAACAATCACAATCTGTACAGGATTTGCAGAATATAGGAAATATTAGTCAAACATTAATAGCACAATCGCTGACTGTAAGAAACAATCGTCTTGGAAGGCCATCCAAAAGTTCCACAGAATCTAGTACAGGAAAAAAGTTAAAATGTCAATGTGAGATTTGCTTCAAAGAATTTGGACACAAAAGTAATTTATTTATTCATATGAGAACACATAATGGAGACAGGCCATATAAATGCAACCAATGTGAAAAGTGTTTTACACACAGTGGAAACTTGGCTATACATATGAGAACGCATTCTGGTGAACGCCCATATGGTTGTCAGATATGTGGAAAAATGTTTAGCCATAGTGGAAATCTTTCCACTCACTTAAGAACTCATTCGGGTGTAAAGCCCTACAAATGTAATGTGTGTGGTAAAGAATTTAGACACAGTGGTAACTTGTCAATACACGAGAGAATACATTCCGGAATTAAACCATTTCAATGTAAAATTTGTGGGAAAGAGTTCCATCACAGTGGTAATTTAACAACTCATATGAAAAAACATCCTGTAAATACAGACACAAATCTAACTGATTGTGAAAACAATCAAAAGCATGTACTGCATACTAGTACTGCAGATGTTAATATTACCGCTTCTTCAAATTATTTAAATAATGTATCTTTAACGCTCAATGATGACATTAAATTAATGCATAATACTAATAATGTGGTTCCTATAAAGAATGAAAGTACAGAAGATACTGTATTAAATACGATGGGAAGATTAACATCTACTTCTAGTTGAAGGTATACACTATTATTATTATGCAGGATAAGAATATATAATTTGTTACAAATTGATACTATCAATAATTAGATAAAAATTGAAAACTCAAATTCTTGATGCCTTAATGATAAGAAAGTATCTGTTACATGACTTTTTCAAAATATAAAATTAATTTTTTCAGTTTTAAGAGATCTTTTTGAACTGTTAAAAAATTTTTTGATTTGATGATATTGATTTGTAATAAATTACATACAATACCTGCACATTAAGGATTTTTTTAAATGTCCCTCGTATTTTTTCATTCAATGCTCTACTTGTAAACAAGCAATTTTTTACTGACAAAGGCAGCAATAGTCATTTTCTTTGTGTAATTAAATGATGGTCTTCCTAAATATAATATTATTTATGTATATAAAATTATAAACTTGCGTGTTTTATGTAGATTTATTTAAGATCAAGTGGTACATGATTATAATGATCTGTGATGTTTTTGAGTTATTAAAATAGGATATGAGAGGAGTAGAAACAATATTTTTATTTAAAAAATGTCTACCATTTATTTATATAAATAACATGTTCTATATTGTTCAATTATTTGTGTTTATACAAGTATGTTATAATCAATATCAGACTTAAATAAATAAATTATTATAATTATTATTATATACTCTGAGTATACAAAGTATAACATGTATAAAAATAATAAAAATATATTTGTATTTTATTTTGAGCTCATATGTGCAATTTGAGATATCTAATAAGTGATAAATTGTTCGTTAAAATCTTTATTAGCCTTTTTTTTATATTTAATTCTTATTGTTATTGAATTTTATTTTAATAAATTATCTTTATTTTCAATTTTTTACATAGTATGTAGCAGATATTGATTGAGTAGTATAATTTGCACAAACAAGATATGTAAAAGACTGTAACTTTTAATCGCATATATGCAAATATAAAATTTCAAATCTATCTAACGATTCTAATTATTTTTTTTTATAATGTTTAATAATAAATTTTTAAACAAACTTATAAACTTGATTTTTATATAATTTCTTTTTATAGTTACAATTATACATATATACACAATGATCTACAATTTAAATTATCAAATTTAAATTTCAAATATACATATAATGAATATACTATGTGAAATTTTTATACTATTATTATATTACTTAATACAATTTATAATTTATACTGAGAATAAATTAAACTACTTACTTTTAAGAAGAAAAATTTGATTCCAATGTATTATTATATTATTTTATGATTAATACTTTAGTTTCTTTTTCATAAAGTATATATATATATATATATATATATATATATATATATATATATATATATTAAAAAATATATAAAAAAAAAAAATAAATATATTAAATATATAAATAAAAAAAAAAAAAAAATAAATATATAAA
>Ga0157363_1006234_pt1 | contig 11190 bp, 8 predicted proteins | sample AttsexASBM1_FD_111477 | JGI IMG/M metagenome (GOLD analysis project Ga0157363, IMG submission 111477) | Fungus gardens microbial communities from leaf cutter ant in Ribeirão Preto, State of São Paulo, Brazil - Atta sexdens ASBM1 | ecosystem: Host-associated > Fungi > Mycelium > Unclassified ...
ACACACACACACACACACACACACCCACACACACACACACACACACACACACACACACACACACACACACACACACACACACACACACACACACACACACATATACATATGTAAATTCGAAAGCAGAGTGTATTTAATATGTTATATCTCACTTGATGAATAATATTGTACGTTTCAAATTTCGATCACATTTCTCCTAAATTTTGAGCAATTAATATACATATATATAATAAAATGTTAATATATATTATTATATATATTATTTTATATACAATTTAATTAAAATCATACTTACATTTACATTTTTTGTATATAATTATAATTGTATATAATTGTATATAATTATAATTGATAGCATATTTTATATTACAAAGAGAATATCTTGTTTATTGATGTATATATAAAATATCGAAAATAAAGGATGATGTTCAAATACTGTGATTGACAGTATGCGGATATAAATTACTAATTTATTCAACGTTCAAGAAATTTCACATACTTATCAGTATTTCGCGGATTTCACAGCACAACCAATTTGTGACGTTTGATTCCAGAGTCAACTCTCCCTTATGTGTATCCTTTTGCAGATTCGTTGTTGAAAGGAATCTCGCTACGCCGATTAGATCGGTGGCAGTACTTTTATTTTTCGCTTCAGTACACCTTTGATTTGTTATATGCTGACACACTCGTATTTACTGGGTGTTCGGTTATATTATAAAAATATTTATAGAGCTCGCTCTCGCGATATCGGATAGATCGTCGCTTCATCAACTAAACAAATAACTTCTGGCCACCGCCGCTAGTGTTTGGTCGAAAGTCCATAACGGTTCGTCGCGATTCGTGAACTCTCAAACATAGTCCATTACCTTTATTATAGCACGAAATTGTATTCGCGTATGAATCTCATAGCTGTACTAAAGTCTCCCTGAGGAATAGCAGGGATTTCAGTTAGTCATAGCAAAGTTTCTCTAACTCTTTTGCCTTTAAGTACTGTTAAATTCCCTTGATATTAGTTTAATTAAGTATTGGTTGTGAACTGTATGAATTTTTGTTGGTCTACAATTTTATTAATAATAAAATTTGATTAGTATAGCTTTAATATTTTGCGACATTGTACGATAAAGCTAAAGATATTGTACGCATTGTCATGAAAGAAATAAATATCAAATTTTATTAGCTTTTGTTCATTAATGATGCTTTCTAATTGTTTAATAGAAAGTTTAATTAACCGAAAAAATTACAATATCAAATATCATATTTATTTCCATTGAAGTTAATTATTTTCTTTGCGCATCAGATAAAAAGCAATTAATATCCGCGTTTGACCAGCTACAGCATAGTCATTTCTGTTACTTAACGTTCTGTATTTCCGATGATGTTTTATGTATACATCCATAAAAGAGATACTTTTATTTATATACACGCATCCATTATAAATAAAATATATGAATTCTTAAAAAGATTTTAATATTAATAAAATACTGTCACTTCTTATAAATATTCAAGGATAAAATATAATTGCAAATTATAGCACAATATATAATTAATTATTATATAGATATTTACTTCCATTATGTATAAAAATAATAGTAATTGAAATACAATTTTAATTAACGTTATCGAAAATTGAAACACAATTGAAATTAATTAAATCCTGCCAGAAACTATTAGAAACTATTAGAAAAAGTTAATACAACCCGATTAGGTATTTAATTACTGCCACAGTCGATTGTCAACAAGTTCGAAATAAATTTTAACATCCCTATATATATATATATATAAGGATGTTCCGTACTTCGAACCCCTTAAGTATGCCAACTATTTCTCATGCCCGACGGCATGATCGCCGCGCATAATCATTCCGGGGCGGCGCACAATGAGCGGACAAAACGCCGAAGAATCCCTCGCGCTCGAGTTATTTTTATTACGATCGATTCATTGCTTCTCTCCTCCCTCACGCTTCTTTTCTTTACCATGGTTAGACCCATCCATTTTCTCTTACCCCCTTCTCTCTCATACGATGGCAATACGGTCGGCATTCATCGCCGTATGCAGCCGGTGGGCGCCGACGGTATGCACCACCATTGCATTGCACGAGCACGATCTTAAGGTAACCAGACTTACGTGCATTCCTGCTCGCACCTCTCTACTACCCGTCTGTCCTTTCTCCCTCCCGACGCATTTCAACGGCTGGAATTTCGCGCAATTTCTCCCGTTATAAACGTGCACACGCGGCGAGGATGCTCGCGGCGCCAACAACGAAATATTGACATTGCCGGCGCGGCGCGGATGCGAACGCATCGGCGGAAAATGCACTCGTTTTGAACGTTGTAGACATGAGGAAGAGGGTACGGTGGTGAAGGGATGAGGGAGAAACTGGCGAGCGTAAAGGGAGAGACTGCGAGATATTTTTCGCGCGATGCATTTTTCCACGGAGTCACGCGTACATGCGGCCGACATGCTTACGGAGGCGGAAAACGCCGGCGCGCCACCGTGATATACTATATATGATACTATACATGCACGTCTCCGAGCGCGACTGCGGAAAAATGTGAGTAATCGCGACCGCAGTGAATTCCGGCCGAGGGGAAAAAAAATGATTGGACACAGCTCTCATTTACCGCGTTTCCGTCCGCTAGGTTTCTAATTCGTGTCACGTGTCATGCGAAAGATGCGGGTATATCCGGATGCTGACCTAAACGCGCGCAACAAATAGGAACCGCAGATATGAAACTTCCATCACGAATTACCGAAGCGTATTCTTTAACTGAAAGAGTCATCTTTCTTTTCGTGAAAAATTTCAACCGAAAAATATTTCCGGTCTTATTTAACATGGAAATTTAAAACAACCCGAGAAATAAAATTTCCTAGGTACAACAATAATTAATGAAATCTTGTATATCTATTAATGAAAATTATGTAATTTTCTTTCGTATTCGATCATATAGATAAACTGTATTACAGTACAACTCATATGAATTTTAATGAAGAAAATAAAAAACTGGTATCTCCAGAACAACTTTATTTATGAAGGCAAATGAAACTGAAGAACGGTGTAATATAAATTTTATTTATCGCAAAAAATATTACGCAAGCAAAATGTGCATTGGCCCTTACATTCCGCACATTAATTGTTTACCGAGGAAATTAAAATTTTCCAATAACGAAGTGTTCTCCATGTTATTCGCTTTGATTAATCCTCATATAATGCAGAATATCAAGTGCATGAGATCAGTAAAACGAGGAAGTGAAGTAGCCTGTTAGTACGATTGCCAATTCGAGAAAGATAACTGAAAACTCTTCGCAGCGAAGAGCTTTCGGAGAATCAGTTTTCCATGGTATAGGCCCATTAAATTCCTGCGGGATTTGATTAATGTTCATTCATTGTCGAAAGCATTCAACGTCGGCGAATTTAAATTCAACTTCAACGTGTTCTATCGACTGTTCAACCATCAGGAAATTAATTCATTATGATGTTTCTTTCGCCCTCTCCCTTCTTTCTTTCTCCCTTTCTTTATCTCTGTAGCTATCTATATGTCTCTTTTCCTGCACTGCATTGCGAGAGAATTTTTCAATTATTCGTACATATTGCGAACAATTAGTGAAATTCGCAATATTAATTTCGATGGCATAGGTAATTACGCGTGACTGGTCGATTATTGAGCTTGTAATATGCTATATTTGATGCTTTTACAGAGTTCAATAGTAAACATGTTTTTCGTATCTAGAATTCTTCGAATTAAAAATTTTGCCCAGTACTCTCTATAAAAGCAATGCATTTGAAAATATAAATTTTATCTCAAAATTCGAACATATGTGTATTTACACGGAACACTTATACGGAATGCGATTAATTAATTGAAATGAAAAAGAATCATTTTACATTTCTAATATTCTTTTTTATACATGAATTTTGCGACTACAACGAGAATAATATAATAATTCTATTTATGAATGCAGACTAAACATGTATAAGTATTTGTTGAATGCTTTTAGATACGTTTTTCAATTTATTGATTTGAACAACAAGCTGTTGACAGCGTTTATATTTTATCACATGCAAACGTGTGCCATTTATTTATTAAATATGACGGACAGCTGTATTAAGAGAGAGAGAAAGGGCAGACAATATATTTTCATGTTGCGTACATTTGCTTTGTGTACGCGGAGCGTTAATTATCAATTTATTATTGAAATATTCATTAATACAGTAATATCAGAGATTATTCTGCTTCTTACAATTAGCGTTGAAAATAGCACGAACTTATAATATCAAAATATTATTAATAATGAACACGAGTCAAATTACTAATAAAGGAAAACTCGTGATCCAGTTTCTGTTTCTTCCCAATTTTAATAGAAAATGCAACGTTGTAATATATAATCGAAAGAAGAGGGAGACAGATCAGAATGTATTTAAAAATCTATTTAAAAACTCTTTAAATAATTTTTTCGAAGCTTCATCCTCGGGGATATGATAGGAGGCACGAGCGCGTGCAACACCGATCGTCAACGGAATTCACTCGAGAGGCGTTAATCTTTTTTTTTTATTTTAGCAGAATATCCACCGTTTTAAGCCACCGAGTGTGCTAGCAGGCACGCTCTCCCAGTGGTTACGCTCGAATTTTTACGAGTATTGATTCTCACTCGTGTCGATACTTCTCCTTTTTGCGTTCCAGCGCGTCGAGCGTGGTCCTGCTGCTGATCGTTCTTTTTATATTGGATCGCTTAAACAGAGTCGATCCCTTCATTAGGAGGGGACTAGTTTAACGAATCATTTTCTCCGCAGCTACTATTGTTTCTCATAACGCAATTTTTATAGCCGGCCGCTTCCGCGCGTGAGATTCGCCTGCGCATTTTTCCATTAAAGAAATTTCCATATTAATGAAAGGCCAACGGAGACGAGACAGGCGCGAATATAGGAGAGAGAATGAGAAAGCGGCTCGTTGAGTCGATGAAAAATGCGCCACGCTGAGTGTTTCGCGGAGTTCACGTCGTACTTTAGAAGAGAGGGCAGGTTGGGATAAATTTAAAAAATAATTTTCCCTCCACCGTTCGTTTCCGAATTTGCAAATACCTGTCTCATTTTTAGCAGGGAATATACTAATATAAAATAAATCTAACACAATATATTCATTTAACTATAAAAACATTTTGATTTATAATAGAATCTCCTGTGCAATAATTCTGTCACATCTAATTTAATATCCTATTAAAATCGTATGATAAATTTTTTCATTTTGCTGCTGATTATATTCCTAAAGAAAAATTTTTTTTCTTTATATGTACCGAAATTATGGACAAACGATACAAAACATTTTGCTCTTTCCCGTGCAATATCGCTGACTTTCGCTTTGTTGCTGTTTCTGTTCGCAGGCGAGAAGCACCATATGCTACCCACGGGAGAGCTGCTCATCTTCTCGGTGACTCCAGCTGATGCTCACTCGACCTACCGTTGCCGCACTGTACACCACGTTACCGGTGACACCGTGGAAAGTTCCTCGTACGCCAGGCTCGTGGTTACCGGTAAGTCCTCGTAGGACTCCTCGTAAGTCCGTCAGCCCGGATCTCTTCGAGTAGAAGTCCGGAAATCCTCCCTCGATACTCTAAGTGAGAGCTCTGAGATTACCACGAAGTTAACGATAAGCACGTAAAAAGCTGAATAATAATGAGGCATTAATTATGCAATAATTAATACGCCGAATAGTCTAATAGTAGCAATTTGCAGAAACACCCGACAAGGGATGCTGATTAAAAAGAAATTCCGGCATTGATCTCAATCTTTCTTATTTTCATAGTAATACAAGAGCTCAACTATTAATTATTTTTAAAATTTACAGTATAAAAATAATTACAGTATAAAATAATACAGTATAAAAATAATTCTTTTATACATAAAATATAATATTGTGTAATATCTTTTTTTACATATAAAATAATATTTAAATTTCTTTCTCTCAAAAATATTATATAAAAGAATGTAAATGCGCATCTTTCGCGAAACTCACGGGCCATGCATAAACGTTCCCTCGGCGATCTCTTACATCTCGCTAATCTCTTATGCCCGTTACGTTTCATGTGTTCAGGGCGAAATGTTCTAGCGGTATAATTGTGATCCACCCTGTACGTGAGCGGCCGTTCATCCGTAGCATTTCTCGGGATGCCCAGACGCAGAATATCCCCGCGTTTTATGCATCTACTTAACTAAACACGTTTATACATGGTTCTCTCACGCTTGGCCTTCCGCACACAGTGAATCGTGATGCATTGTTGCGCATTTCCCACACGCCGCCGACCTCTGGTAGTTTCAGCCTCCTCTTCGGCTTCCGGTCGCACGTGGCGCTTTCTTCATGAATAAATCATGAGTGTCCGAAATGCTAATGGCCGAAATGTTCGCCGACGATATTTCTGCCGACCCGTTGAGCCAAATGCACCGACATCGTCGAAAATATGCTCGGTATTTGAAAGGACAACGGCAGGCTGCACCTGCTATGTCCTATGCAAACAGATTCGAGAAAATCCCCTAATTTCTCTGAATTTATTAGATATTCCTTTCGTGGAAAAATTGATAAAATCTCATTTTATTTAATCGAACCATGTTTTTTCAACATCGTAATTTTTCAGTATTTAACTCACCTTCGCAATTTTCCATAAACTAACAAATTACTTCAGTGATTAGATTTTCTAGTCACTATTTATATCTTAATTATAATTAATCCGTAATTACAGCAATGAGTCATTTAGATTCAAAGCAAAAATTTCAAACGGTTATAAAATCTGTTTAATTGATGCTATGAAATTTTAAATTATCTAGATTAAAATCGAATCTTCCTATCGCCGAAGGTATAAATTATTTGCATTCTGTACTTCAAATAGAACGTTTTAGAATTTAGATGTAGTTTTCATAGTTATTGAGGATTAAATACATATAACACGAAGATTTTATTTTAGCAATTTTCTAATTAATGTATGATTAATTTATAAATGACTCGTCGCTTATTTTCTTTATTTAGTCGAAGATATTGTGTTTATACCATCCGGAATGGTGGCACAAAGGGTGTCTGACGATCTCGTCACGAAAATTCGATAATTTCAATCGTACGGACGATCTCGTCGTCACGAGAACTCAGTAGTTTCTCCGGTGTACTTCAGCCAGTACCTTGTAGAGATGCTAACTGATAAGGCATAAAATAGGTCGAACGCGGATGAGAACTACGGAACAATGGAAGGCTAATGATGAGAGTGCACCATCTTGTCTATTTTGGTCGCACACATTGAAGCTGATAAGATGACGAAGGAAGAGTTGGACAAGCATATTGTTCGCTTCCCAGCGACATCACTCGCTGTTAAATTAACGCTTTGTGCATTTGAGAAGTTGAGAGGTATCAGACGCGAATTACAGAAAATTCCAGAGACGCACAAAGTGTCGCTACATTAATCCTCTTTCATTAAGCATACTTAAGGATGCTTCAATTATCTCATTGTGATTTTATAAAATAATGTGTCGTTTGATTAAAAAGCAAACTTAATAAGTTAATTATTAGGAGACAGTGGGAGAACTGCGAACATGAAATAAACGTAAACGTGCTACTATTGCAGCATTAGAGTAATGATAATCTCTTATTTCTTGCATCTAGCCCAAGTGTCATTATAATCATAAAACGCATAAGCTGGTTAAAGTAAATATCATTACGTATTTTCGATGATTTTGATATAGGAAGGAATGGGGACATTGCTAATACTAAAATTATATAAAACCGATGAGATTATTAATTATAGAAATATTTATTCAAAAGATATTAGCTTTAAACATTTAACTACAATAATTAACATTTACATGTTATTAATATAACATAAATTATAATTTTACTTCGCATAACGGCAAGTAATTCTGAATAGGATTTTTTTTTAATTATAGCTTATATTGGTAATATGTGAATTATTGTATTTAATTATTGTATTTTAAAGCCAAATAACAGACGTATCTTTTGGATAAAATCTTTTATTAATTGATTAATAATCATCGATTTTATTTTATTTTTCCCTTAGGTGTCGCAATTTCTTCACTCTCCCTCTGAGAAAGATAGATTTTGTTATTGTCATATACAGGGTGTTAAAAAAAATTATTCAACATTTATATAGTAAATATAACACACAATATCAAGTAAAAAAGCCTTAATGAACACGAAAACTCAATCGTTTCTGAGATATAAACAATTTTGTATGTTAGTATAATAACTAACTTATTATAATAGAACGTCATGCTATTTTTACAGATTTTTGGATATTCGTTAACATGACGATCTATTAATATGAAAGAAATAATGACAGTTCTAATAGCATTTTTCATACTAAAAAAACCAAAAATTGTAAAAATTGCAGTCGGGACTCTGTATAAATAATTGTAGATACTATATAAATGCTGAATAACTTTTTATACTCCCCGTATATATTGTTAATATAAAACAATTGAACGATCAAGAATAGTTTTATCTGTCGAAAATAAATTTTTTGTGAGTGCATAAAAACTCCCGATGAGAAATTGATAAGATTGGCACGGTCGCGACAAAAGAGCCTTAGCGCCGCTTCGTCGAGTCAGTGTCTTGTTTTCGCGGTTCAGCGTCCTCCCGTCTCTTTTTGTTATCACCTACACCGCCCCCGTATTTTTCGTGATCTCTCATCGCTCCTCTTTCCCCTCATTGCTTTTCGTGCCAGCGACACGGAGTTATAACACTTCTCCGCCGCATTTTAGAGAAACGCAGCCTTTTAGGCAAGGTAGTGGCATTAAAAAAAAGCTGAGTGCAACTATGCGAATTGCGGACCATTTAGAATTGAAATTTTTAAGACCACGCATCTAAAAAAAAAAAGCCTAATACGCTGTTGATCATGCGACGTAATATCGATATGTCTTTTCAATTTTTTTAACTTACGTTGCTTTTAAGAGTTCAACGCTTCTGTCGTAGAGAAAAATTAGTCCACGTGGACATTCGAGAATGTTTGCGAGACTATTGTTTGTCAAACGGATGGATGGAATTTAATATCAAGTCTTTGCCAACATCCGATACTTTACAATGCTTAATAGCTTCCGTCGCGTGATTTTTTCGTAAGGTACAGAAATATTTACCTTCATTGTGTCGAAACAAATTTTCGCAGGCGAAAAATTTTGAAAGCATATTATCTATTCGCAATAACTTAAAAACTAGTTAAAATTTTATAGATATAATATTTTTATAGATATAATATTTTATAGATTTTAGGAAGTTCTAAAAGGATAAAAAGTTAATTTCTTCTATTTATTGATACATTTTTATATAGTATACGAGTATAGATTAAAAACAGAACTTTACTGTCAGTTTTATATTAATTTTCAATGAACAAGATAATTTTATACATAGCCAATCGAGAAGAATGCGTAACATCTAATTTAACACGACTCACGAAAAATCTCGTTCGAAAAAAGACACCATTTGGCATCCGGACATAACATTAATTAAGATCGCTGGAATTTTTCCAACGCTCTCAGTTCAGCTTTCCAGACCAAAAGCTTCTAAACCGAAAAAACCGTACCAAACTTTTTTCCGTGCCGAGATGCATCGTGAGGATTGCCAGACTTACGAAGAACACTAAAAGTTAAATTTACGCTGAATTCTCATTAAGTAGACGAGACGTGCGATCTCATAACTGAGAAAGCACAGAAGGTATCTTACTATCGACGATAATGTCACTCGATCTCTACTAAAAGTTCGTCGGTGAGATAGAGCGAAAGTCATATCGAGATAGTCGACGGCTCCTTTATGGCCGCGATTCGCATCGCAGTGGAACAAGTCGAGGACAGGTCGGGCGACCCTGTTAAACCGAGCGTTAAATTAGTTCGATGGCCGAATAGTTCCCGGTGAGTTTAGCATCTTTGCCGCCTTCGTCGGCAAGGTGATCTCGTTCTCTCGGGGATGTCTTTTTGCATCGATAGAGAGAGAAGGAGATCGTAAAAAGAGGATGAGAGATAAAACGAGAGAGAGAGAGAGAGAGAGAGAGAGAGAAAGGAAGAGCACTACGCTACGTGCTGCTGGGACGCCGAATCGACGCTTTCCGACGCTTTCCTCCAACTCGGGTTGGAAGACACCAAAATCCCGTGTGCAATTCACATTGTGGTCCTGAACAGTCCGCCGCCGGGTACACGAAACTTGCGCGATTCCCTTTTATTTACGACCCAGCTCCATACGGAATATTCGGAAAAATTTCGCAAGCCAAGTAAGCGCGTCGTGAACAGACGACAAACTTCTAGAACATAAGTTCCACGTGATGAACAATGTCAAGACTTAAACTCGGAGAAAAAAACAGAAAAATTTATTAGATTTTGCAATAACACAATAAAAAAGCGCATGTACGTATGTAATAAAAATTAAAGAAAAATTAATATAAAATATAATTATAATTTCTTTTTAAAGAGGAAGAACACAAATTGTAATTATAAAGAAAGAAAAGAAAACAGACACATGTATACATATATTTAATTAAAATATTTATTTAAAATATTTTAATTGAGATATATATATTACATTTTAATGTATTAATTATCTCGCAATTGTACACAATTAGAAACAATATATAAAAATGGTGTAATGATAGAAACGAGAGATATGTATATGTGTATATTTATAGATTTTATATACATAGTGGATTTTTCTATAATACAATTTTGTTCATCGCTTGAAATCCGATACAGTTAGCTGCAAATTTGATTTTAACATTTACAACTTTACGATGAATTCTAGATAAATTGTTGTTTTGACGGAATTCAAACATTCAATTAATCTCAACTGAATGCACTCAGCAATTAGTATTAAAACTCGAAGCTGGAACATCGATAATTCTAGTATCACTTTAAACTCATCATCATTAATTGTACAATAAACTAAATTTTTATTTGCGTAATTCTGTACTCTTTTAATTATTTAAGTATTGTACAACATTTTTAGCATGCAACGAATCAGTCCTTGAACAATAAATTCAAATTTGATTAAATAATATCTAATAATAAATCAAGTACATAAATGAATCATCACTTAATTTAGTTAGGGTAACTAAACTCCGGCGAATACGCCGCGTTGGAATTTACGCTGCAGAAATAAAAAAAAAATAAAAGGAGTGGGTAATTTTCCCGCAACTACTCTGTTACATGCCTTTATGTTA
>Ga0157363_1006235_pt1 | contig 11189 bp, 3 predicted proteins | sample AttsexASBM1_FD_111477 | JGI IMG/M metagenome (GOLD analysis project Ga0157363, IMG submission 111477) | Fungus gardens microbial communities from leaf cutter ant in Ribeirão Preto, State of São Paulo, Brazil - Atta sexdens ASBM1 | ecosystem: Host-associated > Fungi > Mycelium > Unclassified ...
AATAATAATAATAATAATAATAATAATAATAATAATAATAATGACGATGACGATGACAACTTGCATATAAATTGTATTTAATGACGAACATGAAAAATTGAAAATTATAAAAAAAGAAAATAGAAGTAAGGTGCTAGCAAATAATGAAGCAACAACACTTACAAGGCTTAATCAGAGAACTGTGAATATATATGAATTGATATTGTCAAATAAGAATAACGATACTGATATGAAAAATAAAATAAAATATGTTCAGAAATAATAGAAGAGAAAAGAAGAGTGAGAAAAGAAAGATTCTTATCTTAGAAGATAAGAATATATATATATATATATATCTTTCTCATTTTCTGCTTGTGCAGTAAGAAGATAACAGATTATTGCAAAATAATGATAATCATCTTGAACTATTAACAAAAATATCAAAATTCAGCGAAATATAACGGATCATGCATTATTACTCCACTTTATTTTTGGCAATTTCAAATCTTTTTACTTAAACCACTAAAATCTAAAATGTTTCTTGGCAAGAACATATAACAATTAAAAATATATCAACGTCGGAGTGGGGTAGAATAATGTATATATAATAATGTCGATTGCCTCAGTGCTACCTTTTAACGAAAGGATTAAAAATACTTTCAGGCCATTGACTGTAACTGTTTAAATAATGAAGCAAAAAACTCTTTGCTACCGCAAAACACCAATAAAGAAAGAAATTAAATCAAAAGAGAATCTTTTGATGCATCACACGTTTTAAAGTTCGTTTGAGCGGCGACAGTTATTGTGAGGGAGCTTGCAAGCATTCTTTTTTCTTTGCGTATCCGGTCTTTTTATTTTTCCCGTGACTCTTGGGAGATGGGAGCTATAATAATGGGAGCAGCACCGATCGAACAGCCACATAGATACACCGCAGGGGTGGTATGGCGTTGTGCATTGGCGGCGGCATTGTACTGCATTCGACGTTAACGATAATGTAATACGAGGTCCGATGGTTTTGAAAAAAAAAATGGTATTTATGGATGAAAGTTTCACGAGTGCTCTTCTAGCAAGTTTAACTTCATGCATTAGCTGCAGTTAATGCTACACTCATCTTATTCACCGCATCTCTCTCTCTCTCTCTCTCTCTCTCTCTCTCTCTCTCTCTTTCTCTCTCCTCTCTCTTTTGCTCTCTCTTCTCTCTCTTTCTCTCCTCCCCCTTTTTTTACACCCTTTTGAATTTCCTATTATTCGCTTATTACGTAGATGATATTATAATGTATCAATATGTGGCAATGATTTTGAATTTTCAATCTATCAACAAGAATAAGTAACATTAAGTTACATTAAAAATTTGAATTTTTATTTTTCTTTATCTTTATAATTCTTTCTTTTATTTTTTCTATTTATTAGAAATTTTAATTTCTCTTTTCATTTACGTTTTTTTTATTTATTTTTTTTTAATTTGAAAGAAAGCCTGAGAATTGTGTGATAATTTTAAGCTTTCACAATGTTGTTTGGCTTTTTTTTATCATATTTTTGCTTTCAAAATTTATGAATAATACTGTGTGATCCCGGAATCATTTCTATAGTCTTATGAATATAATTGGAAATGCTTTTAGAAAAGAATGAGTCATGACGTGGACATAAGTATTTCGATTTTGTAACGTACATTTTAGAAAAGATAGTACGGTTAAATCAAAAGATTTTTCTCATTCATACAGTTATGGTGACAGCCTTTATTTCCGCGATGATCGATTTTCCATCATGCGATATTAAATCGCAATGCCAGGACTGTCGTGATAGGATAGTAGCGAGCCTAATATTCGTAATAAAACAGAAATAACGCTAAGGATTATTACCGATATATTCATCAGACTTCTTTGCAGCCGCTGACTTTTCGAAAAACTTATAATCGCATTCTTCGTAAAATAAATTTTAGTTTACTCATGACGTGGTTATTTAACATTAGTGAGGTTTGGAACGAAGACGAGCTGTTATTGTATTAAAAAATTATATACTCGTACTTTATATTGACCCAGAAATACATTTTCGATACTAGAGTTTCTTTTTATTCATCTTATCGTTATCGACGAGATCGATCTTTAAAAAAGTGAGAAATTGTAGAATTAATTGTTCTAGCGAGGCACAATTTCCCCGGATTTCTTTATTCAAGCCAAATTTTGCATGGTTGACCGCAATTATTCATTTTACTGCGGTATTCTGACGGAAATAGCGATTATTTATCCGATAACTGTGCAATTAAAGTCCGAGGAAACGAGGGCTCTTTACTCATAAACTTTGTTGCTTTAATAACAAAGAGATTAGTGTGTTAAATGGTCTGTTATAAGATCAATCCATAAATATATTTCTAGTAAAAATCCAGATAAAAAAATCTTTTAAAGACTAAGATTTAAAAAATGCCGAGTATTATTTTTATAATGTGTATATGTATATATATATACTATAAAATTTGATGTAATTAATACATCAATAATAAATGATTTGAAACATACAATACAACAATAGAGAAATATGTAAAGAAACATTATTTTTAGAAAAAAAGAAAAAGAAATATAACAATGAGATATCTTTTAATCTAATATTAATAAAAAAATATTTATAATTAGGAATTATATTATTATAATTATTTATTATTGTCTCTATTTAGTTCAATTTATGTTTTTTTAGTTTCGTAAAACATTAATATTAATTGCATGAATTGAGAAATTGCGTGTAAATTTTTAATATGTAACTCCTAAAATTAATTTAAAATTATAATTATCAGAAAGAATTCTAGAAAATTTACGTCGTATTTATCTTGTGAAAAAAAAAGTTTTTCTTAGACATAATCGGTCCAATCTGTTATGTATAAATTCTTTATACTGTATATAGCACAATCTCAATTTTATGCATTGTTATCAAACTGGCATGCTGAAAATCGCGGCAACATATCAGAATTTTTCATTCTGGCGCTCTTGCGAATACTCTTTTGCTCGATCCTCTCGGAAATTCTGCCACGTAAGCGAAAGCTTCACTATGAACGGACCACGATGCCGCGAGGGTCGAAAAATCTTTTATCAGCTATTTAACCTGAGAATATTAAAAACGAAAAGAAAAATTTTTTGCATATACACGCAAATATCCATAGTCGTCAAAGAAAATGATAAAATAAGATGCGATATTTCCTAATTTAAATTTGTAGCATAAAATTATCAATCAATCAAGTAGCTAATAAATTTTAGCTTTTAATCTTTCTTTTTAAATTTATTGTAATTTTCCAAATTTATTATAATTATATATAAAAAAAAATATATATATATATATATATTAATAAAAATATTACGAATATTGGGTTGTCCGGAAAGTTCGTGCCGACTAACCTATATAATTTAATAAATGTATACTAAAATTTAAATCTTCTGCGTTTCAATTTTCCTTCAACATCGGCATGAACTTTCCGGACAACTCAATATATATAACGTTTATATCAAGGAAAAAATTTTATGAATAATACTAATGATAATTTATTAACTTTTTAATTAAAACTGTTATATGTACATTAACAATTTAGGGTAATTCTGATATATACATCGCATCTATCAAAAATTTAATTTATTAAGTATTATTTACTTATTAGTATTATACACTGTGTTTAAAATAAACGAATTATATCAGTAAAAACTTTCTGTCTATTATGAAAAAAATATTAGAAATCTGAAATATTTATATTAAAAAATGAACTTTTTTAAACCCTTGCCGTATATCCCATAGGGGTGTGATATATGACTACTCATAGAAGGAGAGGGGGAGGGAGAGGTATGTATGGCTCATAAAAAATTTATAAATAATGTGTAATAAGACGTAAAATGCTTTGAACATAAATCCCGTCTGTTAAAAATGCCATATATCCCAAATAGGTGAGATATACAAAATAATAAACTAAATAAAGAATACAAAAGCAAAGTACTTGTATTTTGTTATATAACATACTTTACTATTTCTCTATACATGTATCATGAAATAACTACTAAATATTTTGCACGTCCTACAGTAATCAATTTTATGTAGATTATAATTTATGATGGCGCTACTTAACACAGTGATAAATCCATTCAGTTTCATTAATATAAGAAATTGAAATCATAACACAATACTAATATAACATAAAGGCAACAAAGTAGTTGCGGGAAAATTACTCCCACTTCTTCTATTTTTCTGACTTCTGCGGCGTAAATCTCAGCGCGGCGTATTTACTGGAGTTACCCTAATACATGAGAAAATAATGAATTTCCGAATGTACTATTATACTTAATTATAATTAATTAAACTGTATAACTAAAAGTTCAAGAATTGCTGCATGATTTCTTCTCTTTTTTCATTCCTTTTATATCAAGCGTTCTTCAACCTCTTTTATTATTACATTAAATGTTGTTATTCGTTTGAAATAAACGATGGAGAGACGGGAGACTAATACAGAACGTCCCATAATGCACAATCTTTTACAATAATGTTGTGCATGTTGTACAATATGCTATATCAATTTTATTATTAATATCTTTGTATTCATTTTGTAAAAATAAAGAATCGATATCGCCGCAGAGGTAGTTTGCTTATTCACTTTTCGCTGCTGGATAGCAATTATTTTACTTTTTCCCTAGAGCGGAAACGTGAAAAGTGATAAATTTCTCCATTACCTTCAGTGATATAAATTTTCACATTTCACGTTTTCGCCTTAGGGAAAAAGTTACATGATCACTGCTCTAATCATTTTATACATAATTTTTTAACTTCCCATTTTTTTATCAACGAGCGAATTAGAATTCTTTTTGGTAATAAAATCAATGAACATTGAACTTTCTTCTTGCTTTTTTAGAGAAAAGGCTTTCAAAAGAAGGGCAACTTTTTCTTCTTGCAGCAGAAATTGCTTTCTTTTTGCAATAGAAATCTTCCTCTAGAGATCTCGTCTTTCTTTCATATCTTCCCAGCTCTACTGTCAAATTCGGCTCGTCGCGCTGCCGTCGATCGCATCGCGCGTTTGCGAGCAATTATTTCAGATTCTGCGAGTGCGCTCGCAGCGCTTTATAGGCGCTCACGCAGTTAATTATACACCATTCGGCTCACGCCAAAGGCTCCGACTGTCCGCATGGAAATTGGTCTTCTTTATGTTTGCGTCGGCATCTCTGTACTATCTCGGAGCATTCGCTCACGCTGAAGGTCCTGATGATGGGCTGGGAAATTGCTTCTCGATTCCGCTGCACCAGCTCTGCGCATCTCAAAGCGCGTTAGACGATATTTGCCTATGTATTTATGACTTTTACGTGCCACCGCGTTAAATTTCTCTAATGAGAGCAGACAGCAAGCTGGGGCTTCCATCAGAGAAGCAGGAACCTTTCGCGGTAGGTTTATTTGCTGATTAAGTTTATAGAGATTAAACTTTTTTAAGGTTATATATAGAATGTATATAAATAGTTAGAATAAAGAATAATTTTAAGCAACATGCATTTATATATATATATAATTGCATGTGTACAATCTTATTTGTTAACAATACATAAATATAGAAAAATAAAGAGCTCTGAATAAATTACAATGGAATTACAATGGAATTACAAATGGGATAATAAAGAGTATATAAGAATTAATCACGGATCTTGATGAGTAAAGTATATTACATTTCAATCGTTGATCATATAAAAATTAATGATGTCACACATGTTGGACATCATTAATTTATTTATTGCTATTTGTTAATTTAATGATAACGACTGGATGTTAATTAATGGTCTTTCAATATGGAAAATATGTAACGCAAATACACAACGCAATTTGAGAATAGTTAATTTAAACATGTAACTTTCTCTATATCTATGAAAGTGGATGATACAGATATTTGTATACTCAATTTATTATAACTCAGTCTGTTTTCTCTTTCAACAAATGTTTAATCATATAATCGATTCCCGCATGAGTTTAAGCTTCACACCATTAAGTTTATAATTGTGATTGTCACAATGAACAATAATACACATAGTATATATATATATATATATATATATATATATATATATATAATATGTGTATTATTTTTTTTTGTTACAATCACATATATATATTTTATTGTGTGAATCTTAATCTTATGCGGGTATAGATTATATTATTATACATTTTTATTTTTTTAATTATGAGTCAATCAAAATAATAAAATATACATAATATATATATATATATATATATATATATATATATATATATATATACTATGTGTATTATATACATTACAACGAAATTATTCGATGTTAGTACAAATTTTCGAGCGTATGCAAAATTTTAATTTGTATCGCATTTTCAACGTAATATGAGGAATAACAATAAAGTTTTTTGTGTTTATGTAGTTGCGCGTAATAATTTTTGTTGATGAAACTCTTATACACGAAAATTAAACGTTAAAAATATTATGTACTTCAAGAAAGATGGAATCAATTTTCTTGCTTTAAAGTCAATTTTGCTAACGAAAAATAGTGAATAATGATTCGTTATTCTCTGCGCATTATCAACGTACAATTTATTAGTATCAAACGTTTGTTTCAATGTTAGATTTCAACAACACATTAATTTGGAATCAAATGAACTGGCTCTGTGATTAGTAAATTCTCTTAATGAGACTAAACAGTAAGCCATTTGCATTGAATTCTAGTAAAGGCTTTTAACCCCCTACATTTCTAATTTGCAAACTATATTTGCTATGGATAATGACACATGGGATACAGCGTCGAGCAATTGAAAACAACTAATTTAGCGTCCAATTTATACGTTTAATTACGTCCATTCCAACACTAATGAGCAGAAACGTTCGTATAATTGAAAGTAAAGTGAATCCTATTTGTCGTATTTGGTATTTTCGTCTTGTTGCGATTATTCTAGTTTTGTTCTCGATACAGTTTTTCTAATATTCAACACATATTTTTTTTTCTTACACACACATTTTTATTACCAAATATAATATATATTCCAAATATAATATAATATATATAATTTATGATATGAATAATTTATAAATAAAAGAAACTGAAAAAACGTGTTGTGCAAATAATTTAAAGCAGCTTCAAAATATCTTAATGTAAAATATCTTACTATAATGTATTTTTTCAATATCTACATATTTTTATAAATATAAAGTACACATTTATATACGAAAAAAACGATTTTGCTGAAAAATTTAATTAGATAAATTTGGAAATAGTCTTTCGATCCGGACTATCTACATGGATTGCTAAAATTTAAAAACTTTTTACAAAATTCATACTTGTGTTATATGTATAACCATTTTGATGGATCAACAAAATTTATTTTCAGATTTGATTCTAGCTAAATTTTTAGGTACTTCAATAAAATTGGTTTTTTGATGCATAAATGTATACTCTATGTTTATAAAAGTGTAATTTTTTTTCGCAATTTTTGGAATGCTCTACTTTACTATTATTTAAAAGTTTGAAATGATAAATGTTTACGATAAAAGTAATATTTCGAAAGAAAGTTGCGCATTTTATCTAACAACATCCCTCGAGAATTTATTCGCATTTACCTTTTCTATAGTGACTCGATATCGTCATATATCGCCGCGCCGCCGTCGCTGCTTGTCGAGCGGAAATGAAATTGAAGGAAATGGACGAGAATAAGATCGTTTTGGTTGGGCGAATTACTTAAGAGTGAAATGGCATGGACGTCGGGGTTGGGGAGATGCATCGAAGTCGCACGAAAGGCAGTTGCGAAACAGTAAGGTGGAAGGAAAAACCTGAGCAATCGGGTCAACGGAGAGAGGTGTCCTCGAAAGAAGAACGCCAAAAGGAAGGAAACTTACTGTGAGAGAGGAAGGGTGAAAGAACGATTGAGTTTAAATCGATCGGAAAGATTAGAGATGACGAGACACGACAGAAAGGATCCGGGCTGAAGGGAGGTTCGTACTAGAAAAGAGAGGATGGCAGGAGAAATCAATTTCGAATTAAAGTACCCACGATGGATTTGCTTCTTCGTCTCCGTTTGCCTCTTGTTCCTTATTTTACGTCGGTTATACGGAATGTCATTGCGGGCATTGAACGCTTTCCATGTGATCGATACCAAAGGCCAAACACAGAAGAATACCGTCAGTTTTTTAATGGCGAGACATTGATGGCTTTCGAGTAATAAGCTATTGAAGATGAAGTATTTCTCTCGCGATACAAACGATGGAAATTGAAAGCGGCATCTTATTCCTCGAATTTCAAAAGAGTTTATCCGAATGGAGTTTCAATTTATACGTACATGGTACACAGAGATATTTCAAATAAAAGAGTTGCGAGAAAAGGTGATTAAGCTGTTACACGAAGAATGGTTAAAAATTGATAAAAATATATTTGTTCGCAATATTCGATGCTTTCCAACTTCGATTTTCCAATATTCTCGCAGGCAGTTTGCAAATATTTCTCCGTAGTGTTTTCGTTTTTGTAAATGAAATGGTTATTCAGACTCTTTCAGAATATTTCGATTGAAAATTAAGCATTTTACCGACACTTTTGATGCAACTTTTAATTTTAACGTGGAGAAATTTAAAGCGATATCGATTCTCAATCGTCAGAAACTGCAGCGTTCCAGCACAGTATCGAGTATCGTACATAAGGCAAAATAGATACGTGGCACGTTCAACCATATGTGAACGTTGGAGATTTTAGTGCCAGAAGTGCATACGTTGCGTATATGACATAAAAAAATGAGGAAAAAATCTTTTTATAGGATGTACACGTGACCGGAGTGCCTGGGAGTATATTTGAAAAGAGTCCAAACTCCACCAAATGCGATAACGCGCGAGGTGGAAAGAGGAAACTCAGTTTATTTTAGTGTTTATTTCAGCGCCACGTTATTTTTCGCGAATAAATCGTCGATGATGTAACCGGCGAGTTTTTGGCGTGCGCTGTATGTACGCAGAAAATAAAGATAGTTGCACGCTGCAGAAATCTCAAATACTCTCAGATAATATAATTTACATCATGCAGATACATAGCGTGGTTTGTTTACCTCTGTGATTAATTAGTCCGTAAGAACTCTTTACGAGTGTGCAAAAACAATTTGCAAAGTCTATAGAGTTTTTAAGTAAAGATTCGATGGCGCAAGAGTGAAATGAAGAAAGAATAAACAATTTTATTCAACAACGTAATGGTAATATATATATGTGATATGAGAACGGAAAAAACAATTCTGGAAAATATTTTTAACGCACGGTTTGTATGTCGGAGCTAAAACTTGCGCTAAACGGGAAAAACAGTTTTGAAATCTTTAAAAATTTATTCTAAATATAGATCTGAAAATAATTTTGTTGAATTGTTAATAAATATCTAAAAATAATTATGTTGATGACGTTCATAATTAATGGTACTACAAGAAGTTTTTACATTGTAGCAATCAACTTGAGTTTTATATAATTATTTTAATAGTTTAATCATGGACATAGTAAGAATAGACTGCGTAGTAAGAATAGGTAAGAATTCCTGTGAAGTTGGCATTATTTGCTTAAGAAAGAATGAGGTAACTTGAAGCATATTACTCTTTCTTTCTGAATTATCAAGTTGAAGAGATATTCTGATCTAGCTGAATTTTTCATTAAAAAAACCGTTTTTTTTTTCATGCAGGATGTCTCATAATTCGTGACCGAAATTTTAATAATAACATATGACTTAAAAATAAGACAAAAATCCTAATACCAAAAATGTCGAGGCTATAACAGTGTCGAAATTAATTTGTTATATATATTTATTATTTTTAATATACGCGCGCGTAATTTCATTTTAACTTTGTAATATCGATTTAATCTAATATATTGTGATGTGTGGCTGAAATTATTATTGCATCAAAATCGATGAAATTATTTAAACGAATATACAAATATTATTTGCAAATTGATTATTTTTTCTTTCTCTCTCTCTCTCTCTCTCTCTCTCTCTTTCTCTCTCTCTCTCTCTCTCTTTCTCTCTCGCAATTTTTGATAGAAAAAATTAATTACCCAATTACGTTGGGTAATCTTGTCCTACCAAATGTTTTATGTTTTATAAATATTGTTTGATATTTATTTAAAAATCGTATGCAATGATTTGCTTGAAGGTACTTTCGATATGCAATTCACGTAGAAACGTTCAAATAAAATAGCTCTTTAAGTCCTTTCTGCTTTACCGTCTTTTTTGCGTTAGTAGTAAAGTGCTCTTGTCGCAGGCGGTATATCTGATGTTCAGGTATTCCATTATAATAATACGCTTCGTCGCCTTTCAATTCACGTTTCGCTTTTAAAAGGGTTCCGCGACTGGTTGTACGTCAGCAGTCGCGAAAACACGGTTTATCACGAAGTAGATTAATGTTTTCGTCTCTCATTTAGGTCAGAGCGCTGTTAGCTTATTCTGATGTAATGCCACGATGTACAATCTGCCTTCCTACTCCGGCTAACGTCCATGAAAAAGATTACACATGGTCCTAGTATTATATTATGTTGATTCTAACACAGTAAACGATAATGGAATGTCAGGAATAATGCTGCACTGACTGAAATATTTCAAATTATACGTTGATATTCTTTACGTTTACGGTCCGAGATCATTTTAAAATAATAGAGAGTCATACAGTAAAAGCAAATGATGGTATGTAAATAAAAGAACGATAATGTTGCATTAAGCAAAATTATTTTGCGTGATGCACTTTTTACAAATAGAGGGCGATACAAAGATTATTTAATATAAATATTAACTCAAATATTCAAATAAAGGAACAATAAATACTATACGGTGGCTCTAATTACCGTTGCATTAAAAAGTATACATTAAAATATACGTGTCTAAAGTATTTACAGACTTAAAGAATAGAATTAATTTCGTTTGTGATTTAAATTAATAAAGATTTAAAAAGATTTTGAAATTTTTAAATATTTTACTGCGTTTATTTTTTGTACAACATATTTAAAATATTCTTTTTTAATGCAATTAAAATTGATAATTTTATGATCAATATTTTTTTTACCTTATGGGAATTATCATTATTATGAAAGATAGGGATATTTTATTGATAGTGTAATTTTTAGGGACATATTAATTTATTCTTACAAACTTTCTGATGAATAAGTAACGAAGATAATCTTTCACAAGATGCTTCTCTAAATCAAAATAACTGTTATTCTTCTATAACAGGGATAGTCTATT
>Ga0157363_1006236_pt1 | contig 11189 bp, 4 predicted proteins | sample AttsexASBM1_FD_111477 | JGI IMG/M metagenome (GOLD analysis project Ga0157363, IMG submission 111477) | Fungus gardens microbial communities from leaf cutter ant in Ribeirão Preto, State of São Paulo, Brazil - Atta sexdens ASBM1 | ecosystem: Host-associated > Fungi > Mycelium > Unclassified ...
CACACACACACACACACATCCATCCCTCCCACACACACACGCACACACGCACGCGCACGCACACACGCACACACACACACACACACACACACACACACACACACACACACACACACACACACACACACACACACACACACACACACACACAACATATAGATTACTTTCAAATCGGTTTGAATACATAAATTTATGTATAGTTATGATTTATTTTAATTTTAAAATAAGTGTAAGTTGCATTATAAAAAATTGATCTTATTTAGACGATAAATTATATATGTTTTATCAGTGCTCGCTATTTGTGAATATTTTTTACGCATTATAAATCTTAACAAATTATGATTACTTACTCACTATTTATATTATGTATTTTTATAGTAAGGATTATGATATCCATACAGTAGATTATTCCAGCAATATTGCAGCAACATTGCGGCAACATTGCAATGCTCCAACAATATTGCTGAAATAATTTATACTGTATAGATATCTTTTTAATTATGAAATGTTCATGTTTTGATGAAGTAATGCAGTCATGGATATCGTGTGTGAACTTTGTATGTCCTCGGAAATTGGGAACTATTACGCATCATGCATCCAAACTTTTAGGGGCATTTTGGTGAAAACACGGTTCAGGAAGTCCTTGAAGTACTTAGCGATACTTGAGCTGGCTGCTGGTCTCATTTCCTCAATTATTTCTTTAATATTCTGATTCAGGAATTGATTCATCGCCTGGCCGATAACGTTGTTGCCGTTCAGATGATCATTTATGCGAAATCTGGCTCGACCAAGACTAAAATCGATTAGCAATCGAGAAATCTTCACATAACGAATACCATTTCTCACTTCCTCGACACCTTGTATGCGAGCGATTGCCTTTACGTCACCTAAAATACCAAAGTGTGAATATGCATGCAAATCAGCAGACCGGCATATTTATTTAATAAATTGTAAAATTATCATATATATATATATATATATATATAATGTTTTGTTATACCTTATGAGAATTCTTACCGAATAATGCCCAAAAATCGCCGTGACTTTGAATGGGGAAGAGAAGTACGTTTCCGTTTATGTCATAACTACCATGAATATCAATCTTCGGCAACGAAAGATGCATATCGAATCTATATGATGATATGTTCACTCGTACTTTGTTGACACTGTAGTTTCCTGGTCCTATTGTGGTGATGTTAGTGAAAATCGCCCTAACACGCACCGGACCTTGACCATTTTCCATCTTTAGTTCGGGAATTACCAGTGGCTCTATAGGAGGCACATCCAATTCCGGGATACCTTAAATTAAAAAACTCCAATTAGAAATCATCCATTTCCGATTAGCTCACAATCACAATGAGAACGGAAATGCACGGATTTTCATAGGATATATTTGATTATAGGATGAATTTTATTCCACTATCAAGATAATTATGTAAGATGCTTAAGCATAATAAATAATGCTGCATAATGTTTTGACATTCTAGTAACCAGTTTGAGCGTCGTATATAATTATTTTGATGATCTAATAAGATTATTTTCTATAGATTTTTCTATAGATTATTTTCTATAGATCTAACTAAATTTTTAGATACTTAATGGAACTGGTCTTTCCGTGTATGTCAGTCATACTTTCGATTCAAACTTCTCAGTAAATTTTGTAATGAAAAGTCTATATAGTGTATTTGTAATATCAAATTTTCGATTAAAACTAGTTTAATTAAAATTAGTAGACTTAATCTTGAGAAAGAGATTTTGAATTGTAAATCGAATATTTGAAATTTTTACAATTACATATACACGTATCTACTGAAAGGTCATACATAGTGATTTAGTAACTATTACATATTCTAATTAATGCATGAATTTTCTATATTGAATTTTCTAAACAGAGTTGTGATGCAGATACATACGATAAATTTATTTATAATTTTATGTAATATAATTTTATAATCATGGTTAAATAATTGTGACGTATAAAATATATTTATAGACAATAATTTAAGGAGTTGCTGAATAAACGGCTGAATTTTGAAAGGATTATTCATTTCATTCTTAAACCAGACTTACACACGTACGATTTACTGTACACTTGACACATTATTACTACATCAATGTCGAAAACTCATACATATGTAAATTTTCATGTTATATAATTTCGTATTTTAGGTCTGAATGGGAACGTGTCCAAATTGCAAAAGTGATATTTTAATAATATAATAATTAATGTTTTTCATTGATCGATATTATTTTTATCGAACTACTATTTAAACAAATATTACAAGGCAAATCTAAATTGACTATTCAGCTATAAATAGAAGTGACAAATCGTATGCTTGTAATTTTAAACAAAATATTAATAAAGAAATACAATTTTATGATAAATAAAATTAAACTTATTTTTAAGCAAAAAATTGATATAACGCCTAAAATTTACATGTTCTTTTAATCCTTTGATGTGTACTATTTTTTTCTATTAAAATTTTTAATTATATTGTAAAACAAATTGACGTCAACCAAGGATACAGTAATACTGTTGAAGTGATGCGATTATGTAGTTTATGTTTTCTGTAGCTCGTGTCATGTATTCCGCTATTTGAGAAATTGCCGTTTTACTTACCTTTCACCAAATACGGATGGATATGGGCAAGCATGTTAAGAAAACACGTATCGATCTTTGGGTCTTTCCTGTTGCATGGTAGTATATATTCGGCTGAGGAAAAAAGAAAACTTAACTGTAGGTCAATCAAATATTATGTAATGAAAATTATGTAATTAATAATAGGCATGCTAATAATAGTAACATGCATCACGAGATTGAGTAACGCTAGTTTTTATAGGCAACGCATGTATCTGATAGTTCCCATTAATCTCCTTAAGTGTACAAATAATGTACTTTCCGGATTTAAATACGCGGATACTAAAATATCTTACTTAAATTAATGATTTTTGTGTACTTTATGTTTTTTATGATCTGAAAAAATATAATTCACATCTCTGGAACATTCTTGATTTCATGGGACTGCTATGATGAGTGCTTCTAGAACATGAAAAAAATGAGTAATTTTTGTATCGAAAGTGAAACTTTCTAAAATCATATTATTTATAATTATTACTTTTATCTCTAAATGTTATATAATAAATATTATATAATAATTATAATAAAGTATATATAAAATATTAATAATGTACAAAAATATTGAATAATTTAAAATTTATATACATATTATATGATTATTTAAAAAAATTTTAGTTTATAAAGTGATTCAAAGTTATTTTTTATTTATTTTAATATTTAATAACGATTTACTTAATATTCATTTCTTTCTTATATTTATAATTGTAATATTTATAACTTACTATTGTATTTAATCATCTCATTAATTAATTATGTCTTAATGATGCACATAAATGTTAATCTAGGTTGATCATTTGTTTCTCTAAAGAAGTCATTAAGATTTTTGCATACAGATTCAATACATTATAGAAGTTTGACTAATATTACTATTTTCGTTATCATGAACGTTATCCAATGAACAAAAACCGATATTAACGCTATGATAGTTTCAATAAATTATTACTTAGAAAATATTTGCCATTAACTCGAACAATTTCATTGAGGTCTTCTTATTTTTTTTTTTTATCATAGTATTGTAGTAGAATGATGTACTTGTTCTAGCAGAAATTATTCGATATAAAACAATAATCCCCTCCTTCATTTTTTAATGAATCGCTCTGCAAAATCTTCTTAGTTTTTAAATCATTAATTTCAGGATTTCATAATGCTAATCATTAGTTAACTACGAGACTGAAATAGCAAGAAAGAACAAAAAATAATAATGTAAAGACCAAGACAATGTTTTAATGTGGTAACATTTGATTTTTGTTATTAAAAATCTATGTCAAAGAACAGAGATGTTTAATGTATTTTTTGTATTATTATGACGTTCCGCATAAGAATCTGGACCACTTGACGCATCACTGGCATGGCTATTACGTTGCCGCTTTCACTCGAGACACCGATTGACTCGACCGAGAACGAACGTGGGTAAAATAAAAAAACAAAGAAGAAAAAGTATACTACGGGTTCTAATGCTTATTGCTACCGAAGCAAGAAATTCGATTTGTAGGACACGGAGAAAGAGCACTATGGCCGATAGCATATGCTAATATTGGTTTAAATTCAAAATTCAAAAGTAGTGATGTCAAGCTCGACAATGAATCACGCTTTGGAGCCAGAAGACTGAAGATATTGAATTAGAACTGCTACTGGATCAAGATTCATCATAAATGTATAACAAAAAAAAATGTATAACAAAAGCTCGCAGATAAATTAACATTCACTCAAGCCATTATTTTCAAATATTTAAGCGTAATGGAAAAAATTTATAAAGAAGAAATTTAAGCAGAACAAATTATGATGACTTAAAATGGATTATGATTAATTAAAAAGAGACGTAATCATTTCAGAGCTATTTGCCATCATTTTTATATTATGATGACTTGTTTTACTTGACTTGTTCTACATGAGAAGTTAGATGTCAAACATTTTTTAAAGCTTCAGTTTCTTCCTCGTCTCTCGTCACGAAATGATAAAAAGAAGATGTGATAGCTTTTGCATCTTTGTTTCGAAAGTTTAATTTACTAATCCAACGTATTTCGAAAAATGTCATCTTGTAATGTATACGGAATGAAGAATCGGTGGTGCTTTGTGTACATCGTTATAACATCGACTTTACCGGTACTTTCTCCAGACGATTACCGTCGATCCTCGACACCGCAAATTACGCAATCTCTGACATAACCTTCGCTATACTGTTGAGAAACGTTACGCCATGATCCGAGACATTATATCGGTAAAGACCACCATGACCAGTGTCGTTTTGCACACATAGATAATTTTGCTGGATTGACTATTATTATTGTTAAAAGAAATATTAAATAAGAAACGGATCTCTTTACAATGAATACTAATTATGATCATAAGAACAAAATGATTGCAATTGATACGGAAAAATTCGTAAAACGATATTATTAAATTCTTTGTAAATTTTTTAATAAGCTTCATTATTGCCTTCTGCTTTTAATATCAAGATCATATTGTAATTTATGTGTTCATATTTATGTGTTCTATATAATATTTTTATATTTATGAAAAGATACTGATTTGAGATTTTTTAAATTTTGAATGCTCTAGTAAGTTAATTGTAAATAAATGACAATAAAAAATTTTTGCTTTATTCATATGTAAAAATAAATACGCTTATTTTATTTTACCATTTTTTACTAATGTTAATTTTAATAAAAAAACAAGATAAATGTACATTTTTAATATTCATTATTAAAAGTTATTATTAAAATTATTATTAGAAATTTTTATTGGCATTTATTCTATTATCATTTTTAATAATTATTAGAACTTTATTTATTTAAATTGCTATTTATTATTATACATTATTAAAATATTATCATTTAAAAATTAAAATAATTTGTTCACAATAATTATAAGTAAGTATTTATATATCATGCACTGCATTTTCGAGAATTGCTTATACGATTATTAATTTAGTTTGAGATTTTACGAATAGAATAATATAACAATGCAGAATAGTAAAATAAGTAGTATTTAAGTATAATGTTATATAAAAAGTTATCCTATAAATTACTATGTTAAACTTATAAAAAATATATATATATATATTTGCATATATATTAAACGAATGATTAAAATTTATAAAATATTTTTATATTTAATGCAAAAAACCGACCTGTGTAGTGTTTTGAAATATTTTAGTAAGTAAATTTCAATTCACAAAAGTCAAACGTGTAGTTTTGATCAAATTTTGAAAATGTCGCGGAAAAGTTCGCGTGATTGATGGTTGGCAGTCTCATAATGGAGAGTACAGGTGTAATCAAGACAATGGGTTTCCGTCATGTAATCATACGATATGCTCATTGTTTATATTTCTTCGGATTTCGACGAAAAGAGAAAGGCAGATATGCTCGAGATGTTCAGTTGAAAATGTAAATGAAAATGGTAAGATTATACATCGTGCGTAATCATCATTTCCTATTATCTTTTCCGTTCACATGCAATCAAACACGGTCGCACACATTCTCTCTCTCTCTCTCTCTCTCTCTCTCTCTCTCTCTTGTCATTGTAAAATAAATGTTAATATAAAAAAATAAATATATATTTTTATATACAGTTATAACAAATAAATAGGCTTTAACAAATTGTTAATAGCAATTATCAAACAGAATAATAATAAATTTTTTTATCGAAAGTGCGTGAAAAAATAGATTCTCCGCGTTTTTTTTCGAAATTCCAATAATTTATTGAATAAAATTCAACAATATTCTAACATAATTGTAATAATATTGTAATCATTTGAATTTATTATTTGAATAATAGATGTATGACATTTGGAAACTTCAACAAATTTCGACATTAAAATTTAAATAAATAAATAAATCATTATAAATGGTCATAAAAATATGTATTGAAGTTATAATTTTAACAAACGTTTATGCCACAACGCATGATGTTAGAATTTTTAATGCGATTTTTAATGTTAAGCTTAATAAAAAACAATCATTTATATGCGTCTGTGTTTATGTGCGATGTCTTAAGCGATCAAGAATATATAATGAATATTATCGCCGATATATATGACTAATAAACGCGCATGCCGCATAGCAATTAGTATCAGTTCACCGTCTCAACTTCTAATAATCGTGTGAGGTTATAACTTAATATAATAATGATATGACAATTAATGATATGAATTAGGCGGAAGAGAGAGGAGAGAGAAATTATTTCATGATAGTCTTACGAGTGGGGAAATCTGGCTCATTAAGCCCACTGTTGACTTCCGTGACGTTCTGGTTCTCACAGGACACCAAGACAACCTCACAAAGACTCAGAAGTAGAATGGAAGTTATCATGAAGGCCATCCTGTCGATACTCTTGCCGAGAAACACGACACTCCTCACTTTCTTGTCCTTATGTCTGTAAAAATGCGAGCAGATTCTTATAGCGATCACGCCATACGATTGATTATCTCTTCCAAAAGGCTTAAAAAGACTTTTAACATCAGCAACTCTTTCGACAACTCTTTGAAGGTCGCACAAAAAATGATCGCAATGTCGATAAGTTCACGAAAGAGACTGGTGCAAGGAAGGGACTCAATGCGAACGAGAAGACTCTTGCCAACAGAGTTGTACGGTTATTTTGTGATAAACTAAGGACGGGACCCCTTCATATTCTGTCTTATATGCGCCGTTCCCCTACTCTAAGATATAACCCACTACTGCCTGCTAACTTTAAAGAGCCAACCATCGATTACCTCTTTTTACATCTGTTATGACAATGCACTCTGAATCGATGCTCTATGACCGGCTACATACAAAATTTATGATATATGCGATAATCGCAACAATCGTGATTGGATATTATTGTCGAAGTTCTGTGTTTATGATAGAAACATTCTCTGGGAAGCCATGGACTTTATGATTTTTATCGCTTGCTCCTTTCACACCATGACATTTGATTACATTAGGTCTCAACTATTTTTATAGTCCTTTTATTTTTGTAAAATTATTCGTACAATTTTTCATTATATTTCTTCATTATAAGAAATAAACGCACAAACTATAGTTGCACAAATTGTGTGCACACAAGTTTCTATTCGACTAATTAATGAAAAAATATTATATATAGTAATTAATATGTATTATATAAAAAAATATTATGTATAGTAATTAATATATATTATATATAATTATTACAATATTTTCGTATTTGTATATTAAATCATGTATTACTAGCATTATATAAAACTGATTCAAATTATTTATAATATATCAAATTTTATATTAAATTTAATGAGTTGCATAATAAAAACATTTTAATGTGTGATATATATATATATATATATATATATATATATATATATATATAAAATACATATTAAAACACACAGATATATTAAAGTACATAAAATTATAAATATAATTTAAAATCTGACAATAAATTATAAAGTATCTAAAATAATATTTTCAATTATAACGTTTATTATACAACTTTGCTATTCATAAACATATTTTCTAATGCCGTCGACAAAATTGTTATTTCTAATTTTTAAATAAACATAATTTTTTATTTAATTAATACTTTGAATTTACTTAAATCAATTTTATATTCCTTAAATAAAAATAAATATTAAATGCCAAAGCAATGAAATAAATTAATAAAACTCCCTTCTTCCGTGATAAGCGATAATAACGAACTTGATCGGCCATGACTGTTTAATGTTTCATTGTCTCTTAGAATTTGTCCTCCGAGAAACCTGATCTTGTATTTCTGAGACACGCACAACGGATAAATACCTTGTCGGACAGATAAATTGAAGTGCATATAAAAATGGACAACCAAGTTCACCTCGACTTCGCTGTAATTATTCTCCATCTTATATATCGTATACAAAAATTTTTTTTTCGTCTTGGAATCTTTATGAAAAAAAGTTAAGATTTCATCTTAAAGATGCTAAGTATACATTTACGAAATCGAGTATTGAGACTTCATGCTTTGACGCATATTCTCTGATATTTGAAAAATAATTATGAAATTAGCATTGTTTCTTTTGATTAGTGCATGGTGGAATCAGATTGGTGTAAGGATATAAGCTATGTAGTATATAGCGCTCAATGCATAAATTCTAATATACATCAGAGCAGACATGATTTTATGCATGTTTTTATTCAAGAAATCGTGATTCCATATTTACTTACATCTGCAACAAGCTAAAAGATGTAGTGTAAACCAGTTTGTTAATACTATTTGTTCTCCTTTTTATAATATATACTTTAATCGTAAAAGAATATAACATGAAATGAATACCAATGAATATAAATAAATATATACTATAAAATGATTTCTTTTGCTCGAATATGTACATACAAATGAATAAGTAGATAGGTCAAACACAAGCTTGAAATTAAGATGAAAATTTATTAAGACATTAAATTATAACATAAAAAGATGTGAGTTTTTTTACAATCATTAATATATGGAACGTTTCGACTTTACTTAGTCATCTTCAGCCATTAAAATAATTAGAGAAATTATATAAGATTAAAACATTATTACCAATTAAATTAAATATTAGAAAGAACGTAGAAACCTAATCAAAATTATATCAAAGGACAATACAGGTGATTCAAAATTTCCGCATCCGGAATACAAGACGTGATACTTTATGTTAAAACAAACAACTTTTTCCTTTAAAATTGTGTGTTCGACAAGTAGTTTTTGCAGTAGAGTAGATTAAAGTTTATGAATAAGCGTTCTTGTCTACATGGCGTTCAGGGCCGATGCGCGCTCCTTATTCGCGTGTACCTCGGCTATTATTCAACAATAGCATAACATTTGAAGATTAATATAAATTAGTTTATGACAGTCTTATGATAAGTAATAAATAATAATATTAATAATAATTGCTTTCGTTACTTACGTAATAAATGATTAAAAGAATTATCTCTGATGCCCTCGCATCATTTGAAAATGTAGATACATGTTAATAACAATATGTTTTGCGAGCCGAGCGTTCTAATTCTAAATATCACACAATTGCATATGATAAATATTATTAAATTTAAAGAATAGCTTATTGATTGCGAAGCGAATGCGTAACTCTCAAATGTTGACAAATTGATCTATTTTGAAACAGTCATTAAAAATAAAGTAAAATGTTCGAGGTAAGGTACATTAAACATTAATTCTTTCTTTATCCTATACGATAAAAAAAATCAATCAAAATTATTAATTTTCATGTTAATTTTAATAACACATTTAACAGTACATTTTAATAATAATTAAGTTTCAATAATACATTTAGCGGTACAAATTTTTTCAATGTTTGTTACATTTTAAAAGTCAATTGTGCCGCCAGTATTAATATGATCCAAGGTACACCACGAGGAGATTGCACGTTCGGATTTGTACCTCGTGTGTGTGTATGTATGTGTGCGTGCGTGCGTGCGTGCGCGCGCGCGCGCGCGCGTATATATTTGTATTGGTTATTGCCCTAAAAAGGGGCAATAATTTATCGCCAAGACGTTGGACGTGAACTAAATATGCGAAGGATTCGTGAAGAGGAAGAAATTATTCTAAAAATCGAAAAAAATCCAAGAAGTATTCATTCCATATGTAATCAAATGAGGATATCACACTCAAAAGTTCAGCGCATTTTAAGAGATGAAGGTATGCATCCATACTATTATTTTATATCAGTACAACATCTTCGAGAAGACGACGCTGAACGTCGTCTGGAATTTTGTCAATGGTTACTGCTTCTCAACAACAGAGACAATATATTCTGTGCTCGAATTTTATTCTTCGACGAGTCTTTGTTTACGAGAGGGATTATTTAACGCACATAATTTGCATTATTGGACAGAAGAAAATCCCTTCGTAATCAGAGAAAGAAGCTTTCAAGTTCGATGGAAGTTAAATATTTGGGCCGGAATTATAGGAGATCAAATAATTCGACCATGTGTACTTCCAAACAGAATGAGGGGTGACGATTACACTGATTTTTTACGAGATAATTTGCCAGATCTTTTGAAGGATTTGCCGTTGAATATTCGCTAAAATATTTGATTTCTACATGATAGAATATCACCTCACAAGATAGACTTGTTAGGCGTTATCTAGATACACAATTTCAAAATTCTTGGATTGGTAGAGGTAGACCTATCGCATGGCCAGCAAGATCTCTTGATCTGAATCCTCTAGATTATTTTCTCTGAGGCTATTTAAAAGAACTTATTTATCAAAATCCTATAGAAACATTGGAAGAATTAGAGGAACTCTTCACTGTGTTGTAGGAAGTATTATGCCGGAAATATTCCAACTTATTCAATGAAGTCTCATTTACAGAGCAAATGCTTGTATACAAATGGCAGGCTTGCACTTCGAAAATCTATAAATTGAAATTACTCTTATCTGTCCTTTTCAAGCCAATAACCACCAAACAAATACATACACACGCACACGCAACACTCGTGCACGCACGCACGCACGCACGCACGCACATACGCACGCACGCACGCACGCACGCACGCGCACACACACACACACACACACACACACACACACACACGCACACGCACACGCACACGCACAC
>Ga0157363_1006237_pt1 | contig 11189 bp, 4 predicted proteins | sample AttsexASBM1_FD_111477 | JGI IMG/M metagenome (GOLD analysis project Ga0157363, IMG submission 111477) | Fungus gardens microbial communities from leaf cutter ant in Ribeirão Preto, State of São Paulo, Brazil - Atta sexdens ASBM1 | ecosystem: Host-associated > Fungi > Mycelium > Unclassified ...
GGTACAATATATAAGTTAAGACCAAGTGTTACAACTTAAGTCTTAAAATGTTAAGATAAAAGAAAAATCTTGTATTAGGTTAACATAAGAGGACTCAATGGAGTTCCAAGTACAAAGTGTCTATCTTATATACATACATTTGGCTAATAGTCTGTGCTATACTAAACCTAGCCTACCCTGAAGAATATGTAGTATGATATTATTGTTTTAGAACCTTCTATGATATTCTATATAATATGTGATTGTATGACCATGACTTGTGACTATGTCATGCATCATGTGACAGATATATGACATTATGCTAATCCCAAATCCTAAGTCTGAAAATAAGAAAATAAATAGAAATAAAAATAATTGAAGTTTACTGTCTTTAATTCTGACACCAAGGTCATTATCTAAGATCACATCACCAATCCATGGATAAGCTTCCAAGCTTGATCTGTAACCCAAATACTTTGCTCAACCTTATAAATATTACATCTATTCCTGAATAAATTTCTATACTTAATTTGATTTCTTCTTGTGTGGCTGGTCACAAATATCTATTCAAAGTGAGTTCTGCCCACCCTGACATTATTCTCTTGATATTATTCCAATTTCCTTAGCATCAGTAAAATTTAGCTAATTTATGGTGTTTGACTACTTAAATTCTTTCAAATTAAGTTTAAGATATTAAACTTTAAGGTGTTTCTATAGTTTGATAGCTTTGGGCACAAATTTAAAATTCTACTTCAAAAAACATCTTCTCCATTCATAGTAAAGGCTAATACTAGATATAATCTTGAAACTAGGAGAACTAGACCTTGAAATTCTAATACAAAAAAATTTAAAATCTCAGAAATTCAATATTCACATTTAAATATAATTTCTGTAAAAGAGCAATGAATAGATGGTAGTTGGTTTTTAGCTAAAATAATCCCTCAAAAACCAACAAAAATTGAAGTGTTATTAATTATGTGATAAATTTAATAGCTATAGATGTTTATGATAAAGTACCAACAATAGTCACAATTTGAATTGATCAGTATGTCAACATTTGTAACCTTTATATAAGAACTAAGCTTTTTCAACATCTTGTCATATACTAAGTCCACCTATCCAGAAAATACACTCCTGCAGTGATACTCCTTATCAACATCTAATCTAAAAGTCCATCTTTTATAGTAGCCATTTTCCTTGCAACACACCTGCATGGTGGTGATATAAAAATCTGGAGATTCTATCTTCTATGATAGAGATACTCCTATCCAACTCAGTCTTCCATAGTAGAGTCATACTCCTGTCAGTGTCTCAACACTGAAACCTCTGCTTAGGGCAATAGGGGCTATACTACTGAAATTCTGAGTATCTCTTATAGTATGTACCTGTATATAAGACTAGTAGTTACACTGTAATTTGTTAGTCTGATAATCAACAAAGATAACTCTTATTAAACTTAATCCCCAGTATTCAACAGTGACATACCAATCAACACTCATTTTCTTCCCAGACTTCTTCCTTCCATCTGAAGTTGTAACCACATAGCAGACAGATAGTGTAGCACATAAGCTAAAGCCAAGATTATTCCACAAGTCCACATATCTCTGAGTTTACTTTGCAAACTTCCATCCCTGGTGTGAACTGCACCTGATACATCTATCTATTAGAAAACTGCACTCCCTTTTTGTCTCAGATGCAAGATGGAAAACAATTAGCATAGACTTCATTGTAGAACTCCCAAAGTCTATAGAGTTTGATATAGTAATAACTATAGTAGACTTAGCATTTAAGATAGCCTATTTCATTCTAACCTACACTATAGTAAGTATAGAAAGAGTAGCCAGACTCTTCTCATATCATGTGTGGAAGCTTCATAGCCTTCCTACATATTTCAGGACAACTGGATGGAAGAGCAAGACACTTCAAATCTCCAGAAAATCCTAAGTTTATTGTCTAAGAAATTACTAAACTATACACTTATCTCCAGAAGATCCTAAAAGAACAGAATAGAGATTCTTGAAGATGATAACTACTCTATATAATAATAGGTCCATTCTAATATGTCAGAATTTCAATTGCATAAGCAAGGAATGATGATGCTTAAGTAATCAGAAATAGCTTAGAATGGAGAAACCAAAATAGAAGAAAGCCAGAGTGCTTAGCAAATATTTCCAGAGTACAGGAAAGCAGATAAGTAGATATATGGATGACATTAGAAGACTTTGGAAGACTACAGAGTGTTGCAAAAGAGCAAGGAAGTGTATAAAAGAGAGTTTAATAATATATTCAGATGGTTAGGAGTATTAGTGTGTAGCTTAAAGGGGTCTGGAGCATGGGAAATCAGATAAGCAAATAAGTATAGATGTGGGAAAGAATCATGGAATATAGATCAGCCAAAAACATGGAAGAGAAAAGTCTCAGAAGAGCTAGTCCTCTTACACATATGTTATATCTGACTGTAGATCTCAATTCATTGCTCTTTTTATAAAGGAACTGTACTGCCTGCTTTAAATCAAAATTGTATTCTCTACTGCTTGACATCTGTAGGCTAACAGACAAACTGAATAGGTTAATTAAGAGCTTAACCAATATCTTCAGCTCTTCATAAGCAAATGACAAGACAATTGAAACAATCTTCTTCTCTTAGCCAAATTTTAGTATAACAACTATATACATTTAGCTACTCAGTAGTCTCCCTCTCTTCTTGACATAGAATATGTTCTGTAGATGGGATTTGAACTCCACTAAAAGAATTCCAAGCTAGATAAAGTATTGTTCTATATTAGAAGAAACTAAAGCTATTATTTGTAAATTTCAAGAGAATATGGCCAGATATTACAACAGATATTGTATGTCTACCTCTGTTTTCAATACTGGTAATAAGATATACCTAGACTTTACAGACATCCACACTATATGCTCATTAGCTAAGCTAGCATAGAACTGTATACTGTAAAGAAGTGAGTAGGTCTAATGTTGAAGCTACCCCTATCTATAAAAAGATTACAATATAGTAAAACTAACTATTATTTCTAAAGATCTAATATCAGGTTAATATACACTGCCTCTGTCAGATCTTGTCATAGTGAATAGAAAGAAAAAATAGAGAGTAGAATGAGTCCTAAATAGCTACTAGCACTATAGACAATATTAGTACCTCATCAAATAGAATGATTTTAGACTAGGGGCTAATTCTTGAAAAAATATGTCTGATATTTTTGTACTAGAGAGATATTAAAGTTCTATTGTCTCAATCTCTATACACTGCAGTTAATATGAGCAATAGACTTTAATTAGATTAAATTCAGATCAATTTTTCTTATTTTGAGTTATAGCAATTAAGAAGAGAGAATAGATATAAGAGGACTTAACTTTTCATACTTTTCATTTTGCTTATCTATGCAGAGTCTCTCAACACTAAACTATTATAATACACTTCTGGACTCTAATATTTTAATATGGTTTTATTTTGATTTTATGATTTTATTTCTTTTGTTTTCTTTTTTTAGTTTTAGTTTGCTTTTAGTTTCTTTTATTTAGTGATGGAGGATCACATGACTAAATCATGTGACATCATAGGTTGTAGAAGAGCTTAATATAATAATATTAGGAAATATAGCTATAACATATCTATCTTATAGTTAAGATATAGTAGACTTATGAACAATACATAGATATTAGAGTAGGTTGTATATTATAGGGCATGGACCAGCATATATTGGTATATATTGTATATATTGTGGTAGAAGGTTCTTTATTTTGAGTTTCTTTTGTAAACTCTAATATAAAAGTAACAGACATATACTAGTCTTATATAAGTTTGTATGTTTTTGCTATCACTGGTATCAGTTGCTATAACATAAACCCTGCAAACTTCAGTACAGACTTATTTATCTCACAATATTGCTGAATCCCACCACAATATCTATAGACTTTCTTACTATCAGCTATCAAACCTTGCACTTATATATTGTCTTTTTAAAAAACTTTCTAGACTATTGCTAGTTATTTTTCTATCATTATCAAGTATTCTCTGCCTTTTCAGATAATATTCTAGATATTTCTGTCTAATGTAAGAGAACCTACTACCTTGCCAAAATTTGAGTCTGAAGTATTCACTGAAGCCCATAGTTAACTTCGTGAATTTCTTGTTCCTCAAGTTCTCTATATTCTCTTCCAACCATTAACTTACTTTCTCTAGCTACTAACCAATAAGCCCACACTATCTAGCAATGTTTGAGATTATTACATTGAAGTTCCTAACTATCTAGCTCTATTATTTTTGTAGTTAGACTACCAAATATTCTATTTGATATTCTGCTTAATTAGAATGAACTCTTGGATATTTGGAGTAGCTGTCATCTCTGAGAAACTCCATCCTATTCTCTTAGAATTTCTCTAAAGGTGAGTTATATATTTGATGGTCTTAAACAATATTACTTAAGATTCCCCTAAAGATTGCAAAATTTGCTAAACTTTGCAGACTTCATCTAGTTGCCCTAACAACTGGGTTATGGTTGGCTTAGCATTGTTCTGCTCTATTGCAACAGATTGTAGGGTATTTATAATAGTAGCTACCTTTGTGTTACAATCACTGATTTTTATATTTAACAGATGTTTGTCTCATGTATGACATAACTTGGACACATATAGGTTTTATTTCATCTCTTGACTCATAACTGCTGTACTTTGTGTATTTCTCATATTGTATTAGTCAGTGCTTTATATAGTAGTAGAGGCTTCTACATGTATTTTTCTTCACCAATTGATCATCTCTTCTCTCTTACTCAAGTCTTTGCCTAAGTTGTAACCTAAGTCAAGCTTAAAATTGTAACACTTTAAAAAACCTTATCTTGTTCTCTTAGATTTTTCTGAAGGTAGGTTGCATTTGATTATTAGCTACTATAATATAACTTAGGTTTTTCTGAAAACATAAAATCCCACATAACTCTATGGACTTTGTTTAGTTGCTTTAACACCTTTCTATTAACAGAGTTATAATTTAGTTCTAAATCACTATCTGTAGTCTGCAACAAAGTTTGACTACAATTATATATGAATTAGTATAGCTAGCCTCTAATATAAGAGATTGGAGCTTATCTGGTTAATCTTCCACTGTATGGCTTCCTTAGTAATAGATGGTTTCTTCTAACTTTTTGACAGCTTCAGTAGTAGTGTTGACAGGAAAAAAATACTCTTAGAAGAGCTGCTTGAAATTGGGCCACATAATAATAATGAAAGTCCTAGTGGTGGAATTTTGGCAGAAAATACTCTCAGACTATTTAGAAGTATGACTATTCCTAAAGAAGAACAGTGTAAGAAGACCTGACTTTTTACTGTGCCTAGTTAAGCAAGTTTTCTTATCTATAAACCACATGGGCTTTTCTGTGATCATTACTACTTTTCTAAACCCTATGGCCTTCTCTATAGACTTTACTACCACCTCATACTTCCAAACTCTATCACTGACCTCACAAACTTTGTTATTATAGACTTCTAATCCTGATATCATGTCTAGACTACTGATACACTACTCTCTGTTGTTCTTACTATACTTTGTCTTTCTAGGTAATATTCTAGATATTTCAACTCAAGTTCTTAACTATCTGTACACTATTACTTTGATGTTATCTTAGTATTATTCTACTAGACTGCAATGAACAATAGGAGAATTTTGGATGTTAGCCACCTTTAGAAAACCTTATTCTATTCTCTTAGGTTTCTCTAAATGTGAGTAATACTTAGTCACTAGTTGTTTCAATATAACTTAGATTTTTCTAAAGATCATAAACTCTACAAAACTCTATGGACTTTGCTCAGTTACTCTAATAAACAAGACCCAAAGTATCTTGTCTTGGTTGCAAATGAACTGCTCTGTAGACAGTAGAATATAGAAAGAACAAGAGCTGAGGAAAGCTTGTCCTGCTTGTCAATTACTACTAAAGTTTGATGGAGATGGAATACAAGATTAAGAGTAGCAAAGAAGATTTCTAGATACTAGGGTGCTAGTAGAGGATGGAGATCTAGAGGGTGATAGTGGATGAACTTTCACCTATAGATATAAGAATAGGGTTAGATATTGAAGCTCATAGGTTCCTAAGCTAGGTTACAAAACTAGTGAGAATATTGTTAGTAGAGAGTTCTGAAGTATACTAGCACTCATATACTTCTCTCAAGTAATGCTGAATAATATCCAAAGCTTTGTCAGTATGAACAGGATTCATAAGATAATTACTTGAAGCAAACATCATTCAGAAAGTGAGAAAAGAGGAAAAATCATGAAGTAGATAATTTGAGACTACCAGACTTGTGATACTTCAAAGTCCCAAGGGAAGAATTTTATTCTACTATTAAAGCAACTAAATAAAGTCTGTGGGATTATGTAGAGTTTATAGCTTCAGAAAAACCTAAGATTATATTATAGCAACTAGTAGTCAAATAACATCTATCTTTAGAAAAACTTAAGAGAATAGAATAAGGTTTTCTTAAGGTGGCTAATGTCCTAAATACTCTACTATTCATTGCAATTTAGTAAAAAAAATACTGAGCCAATATCAGAATAATAGTATGTCAATAGTTAGAAATCTAAGTCAAAGTATTTAGAACATTATTCAAAAATACAGAATATATTTGATAATAATAGAGAGATAGTGAACAATGATTTGAGAGATCTTCTAAAAGTATGGAATACAAGCATAAGGCTTGATATTGGTAGTAACAAAGTTTACAAATACTATAACAGAGTTTGGAAATATTGGGAGAACAAAGAAGTCTATAGTGAAGTCTGTAAGAATCAGGGTTGAGGGAGCTTTCTGAGCTAAGCATAATAAGAAGTTGGATCTCCTTACATACACCAGTATAAGCCTTGAGAGCTTCTATATGTTTGAATGGTGTTTTTCAACAAAACTTTGATTAATAAAAATTTCCACAGTATTGAAGTTGTAAGAAAATTGTCAGAGCTGTGAACATTGGACTTGGTTTTCTTTTCTTTCTTTTTTATTTTTTCTAACCATTTTCATTTTCATTTTGTTTTATTTTAGTTTTTCATTTTTACTTTTCTTTATCTTGAACTCAGATAAAGGAGTGTGATATGATGTTATAAAGTGATAAAATGTGTAACATCTATTACAGTTACAGTCACACAATTCATGTGACACAAAGAAGGTTATAGAAGGTTTTGGAATAAATAATATCATATAGTATAGCAATAATATGTTGGTCTTATAGAAAGTGCATGAACTTAAGAATAGGTTCATTGTAGTTGTAGTGTACACACAGACCATAGTCTGTAATATATAAGGTAGACTAGCTTGTACTTGAAATTCTATTAAGTTCTCTTATATTACTCAATATAAGAGTGTACTTTTGTCTTATCTCTGAGACTTAAGTCATAATAGGAATCTGACTTTTCTGTACTTAGCCAAGTAACCTCATTTTCTATGGACTTTATAACAGACTTCTCTGCTCTCCAATACTATAAAATTCCACTATAGAATCCATAAACTTTGTTACTATTAATCTTAAACTTACTATTCCTTTATTACTATCAAATATGCCCAGCCTTTTTGGGTAATATTCTAGAGACTTCAACTTAGGTTTTTGATCATCTGTATGCCATCATTCTAAACACTATTTCACTAGATTGTAATAGACCATAGAGTATTTATAACAGTAGCTACCTTTAGAAAACCTCATTCTATTCTCTTAGGTTTTCCTAAAGGTAGGTTGTATTCAATTAGTGTTTTAATAATGTATAATTAGGATTTTCTAAAGATATAACCCTATATAACTCTATAGACTTTGTTTAGTTGCCTTAACAGAAGTCTACTAGAGCATATACAGAGATTGATTCAGTAGTGCTGGTAGTTTTCAGAGAGATAGAGAGATATAGAGAAGCTTTGCAGGCATTAGAAGTATTAATAGTAGAACATTAAAGAAGTTTCCTTTCCTACTTAAGATACTTAGTAAAAGCTGCAGAGTTTATAGGAGGGTAGATAAACAGGTGCATCAGAGAGGTTATTGTCATCTTTAGTATATTAAGTATAGTGAATTTATTTACCAGTGGTTGGAGCATACAAATTACTGACTGCTCTATGTAAAATTCTGCTCATTTCTAATACTATTAGTACTATCTAAGTCTACAGATTCTAGCTATTGAAAAATCTCAAAATCTTTTAATGTATTCAGGTCTTCTATGAGCTCTTTTTATTACTTAGCACTAGATATCTTCTTATTTTCATTTCATTTACTTTCTTATTTTGGAATCTAGAGTTATGATTTAGCATGATATCATATGTGACTATTATAATTGTCACAAGTTGGTCATAGTTACATGATTATGTGATATATGAAAGAATATAGAAGGCTCTAGAAAAATAATATTATATAACATGTTAACAATATGTTAATCTCATATAATACATATAGCTTTTAAGGTAGGTTAGTAATAGTTTTGTACAGACCACTAGCTAGCATATATAAAATAAACACTCTGTAATAGGAACTCTATTAAGTTTTCTTTATATTAACCTAATATAAGATTTATTTTTTGCTTTTATACTTGAGCCTAAATTGTAATATCCAAACTATATGGTTCAAATCCTTATAATGGTAATATCCTATAGTTGATATAGTGCAGGTTTTTCTGATAGTATCTATGTCCATGAAGATATCTAAAGAAAGTATCAGTGGTAGCTGGCATAAGAGTACTGAAATAATAGAGATCCGATAAGAGAGAGAAATCAATAAGGACTTTTGTAAAGTTTGAGAGTTGAGAAGGAGCATAGAAATAATCTGCTGAGTAGACTGAAATACTTTATTCACTTGCCTAGCTTGATCTATTTGTTGTACAGTATCAAACTAGATAGAGAAGTTTATATTCTTTAGTCTTTTTACTAGTAAGATGGTAATCTGATTATAAACTGCCATTTAGAGTTTATAGTAGAATTTGATAATTATAGTATATGAGTTTGTACAGCTAGCTTCTAAGATTATGGTTTGAAACTCATCTAAATAATCTTCTATCATGTAGCTTCCTTAGTAATATACAGTTCTTTCAAGTTAGTTGACTACTTTTATGGTAGTATAGATATAAAAAAGTTTCTCAAATTCTAGCTATGTGGTAATAGTGAATGTTTCTATACTGGACTCTTCTTTGAATAGACTTTTGAACTACTTTACAGCTTAACCACTTCTAAAGAATAATAAAGCCTATGGAATCTTGTTCTGATTGTAGGTAAATTGGTCTATGAACAGCTGGATATATAGACAGTCATGTGCTGAGAAAAGCTTGGCCTATTTAACAGTTACTACCAAACTCCATAAGAGAGATATGTTGGGTCTAGAACAACATAAAGAAATATCAAGTACAGGAGTGTTAATAGGAAATAGGGTCTCAAAGATAATAGTAGAAAGAATACTCCTATAGATGGGGGCTGCATTAAATACTAAGTTTTGCAGGTTCCAGAGCTGGCTTATGAAACTAGTGAGAATATTGTTAGTATTATATCTTGAGGTGCACTGGCACTCAGCTACTTTTCTTAGATAGTACTGAAGGAGGCCTAAGACTTTATCAGTATTAATAGAGTTTATAGAGTGATCATTCAGAGTAATCATTATCTGGAAAGTGAGAAATAGGAAGAAAGGTTAGAACATGAGGATAGAAAATTCCAAGACTGCTAGATCTATTAATATCTCAAGATTCTGAGAAAAGGATTCTGTTCTGCTCTTAGGGTGACTAGTAAAGTCTATGAAGTTTGACAAAGTTTACAATCTCTAGAAAGATTTTTAATATATTATCTAAATTGATTACAAGTAGCACTTGTGTCTAGAAAGGTTTTAAGAGAACAGAGTGAGAACTTTTGAAGCTATTCTAAATACTAATAAAGTACATTTCAATCTAGCAGAACAGTACTGATATGACCAAAGAATAATTGTGTCCAGATAGTCAAGAACTCCAATAAAAGCATCTCAAAGGTCAGCTGAGAAGAAAAAGAGGCTCACAATATTAATATATGTAATAAATAGTATTAGTACACAAAAAAATGAGGCTCAATAGCAGGAAGCAGCAGTATTGATTTGATGAGTTTCATAGGGTTTAACATGGTTAACTTGAAAATCTCTGCAAGATTTAGTAGTATTCAGAAGCAGTTAACTAATAGAGAGCAAAAACTCCACAAGGTTTGATATGGACATCAGTAATATTTGAGTACTAGAATTTTGTAAGTGGGTTAGTTCACTTACAGAAAAGACAAAATTCTTGTATGATATGATAGGTTGTTAAAAATGATGTATTTTGTAGCAATTACAGAAAAGACAATAAAATCTGTGGAAAGGTTAAGGAAGATACAGGAGAAAGTGGAGGCTGCACTAAGAAAAATACAGAAGGAAATACAAAGGCATATAGATAAGGGACAGAAGGAGGAGGAGGAAAAAATCGAAGAAGAATAACAAAGTAATGTTGAATACTAAGTCCTTAGTGTTCAAAGAGAGGCTAACAAGAAAGTTAACAGAACAATATATTGGCCTTTACATGATAGAAAAAGTGGTGTTAGCTAATGCAGTAAAGCTAAAGCTACTAGCCTTAATAAGAATTCACCTAGTGGTAAATGTCAGTAGGATAGTAAGATATAGAGAACTAGTCAAGGGGCAGAGAGTGACAGAACTAAAGCTAGTGACAGTGAATAGAGGAAAAGAGTGGGAAGTGGAGAAAATCCCTAACAAGAGAATAGTGTGAGGATGTGTGAAGTACTTGGTTAGATAGAAGAGCTTTACAGAAGAGCACAATATCTGAGAAAAGAAAGTAAACTTGAAAAATACAAAGAAGGGAGACTGAGTGCAGAAGTTAGAAGACAAGAAAAGATAGATAGAGTGGAATATAGAGATTCCAGAAGAGGAGAACTGCTAGGAAAGTATATAGTAAAGATATTGTATGAGTAGAATGATAGAAGATTTAAAGCAGGATATCTAAGAAAGTTGGAGAGAAACTTATAGAGGTGGAAGTTCATTTCTTTGGAAGAGAAATCTTGAAGGCGGAGTGATGTCAGAAATCTTCAGAGTGAACTTGATCATTTTCTATTTTTCTAATTTTTTATTATTTATTTTCCAATTTCTCTTTTATATCTTAGTTTTCTTATTTCTTTCTTTGAACTTAGCTAAGAGGTGTGACATCCCATATGTCACAGTCACATGCAGTCATATGACTTAGTGGA
>Ga0157363_1006238_pt1 | contig 11188 bp, 4 predicted proteins | sample AttsexASBM1_FD_111477 | JGI IMG/M metagenome (GOLD analysis project Ga0157363, IMG submission 111477) | Fungus gardens microbial communities from leaf cutter ant in Ribeirão Preto, State of São Paulo, Brazil - Atta sexdens ASBM1 | ecosystem: Host-associated > Fungi > Mycelium > Unclassified ...
GTATTAAGAAATATGGTAGTTGAAAACAACAATAAATTTGGTGCAAGATATAATAGCCTAAGAAATTATAGCTGGAGAATGCAAGGGTTTATCACCAAAGTTACTATTCTCGATTTAAATGACCTCGAGATGACCAATCGTGACCTGTGTCTTCAGCTTTCGTCGTTCCTCTCGCAAACGTCTCGAATCTACGATGATTCACTGGGAGTTGACCTCTCCCTAAATAACGCAACGCCAGCAGAACGAATTCAATAACGCGAAGCAATGAATCCTCGTGCTCAGATTATCTCGAGGTACAAGAGACACTGCATTTCAATAGCTAAATACTTCAGCGTGTCTACAATAATCGCACAACACAAAAATTCTTTTTTTCTTCGATATTCTTTTTTCGGAAAACTTTAGATGAATTATTTCATTACAATTCAATCTCAATTACGAGATGAAAAAACCGAGAGTGTGCAATTAAATTACTAAAACCAAGAGTTCAACTTCGCGGTAAATAAATGGTGCTAGCAGAAACCACAAATCTCTGTACGCGTGGATGAATATAATGCGGTGCAGGTAGAATGTGAGAGTAGCAGCCTTTCGAAACGACGGTTCTATGCGCATTCCTCGGGATTGTAATCTCGGCGTTTCTCGGGTGATTAGTAAATCCGCGTCTTTCTTGATTTCTCCTGCAGCAAAGTCTATCGACAACACTATACAAAGCACTCCGAAAGAAATCAACTGTTATTTGCTTAAACTGTAGATTCATGAAGAAAACATTATTAGATATCAAGAACCGCTTTCATCAAATATTTCTTTGTATCCAACTATTAAAAATTTGATATCAACAACGAGTGAGTAATCTACTTGTAACTGTCTCACATTTTAAGCTGCCAGATAAAGGCAATTTTTTCACTTAAAAAACAATAAACTGATATTCCAGACGTGTCTTATCTAAAATGTATTCTATTCGATATGAATTTATCGATTTGTTGCATATCGCAGGTTAAAAATAGAGGTACTTGAACTTCTATTGCACGAGAAGAACGGTTTTGTTAAAATATCTAAAAATTTAAAGATGTGTAATGGAAGTTCAAGTGCCTCTATTTTTAACCTGCGATATGCAACGAACCGATAAATGCATATCGAATAGAATGCATTTTAGACAAGACATGTTTGTAATATCAGTTTATTGTTTTTATATTTATATATACATACATATATATATATATATATATATATATATATACATACATAGAAAAATAATTATATTGGAACATCAAAATTATTATGTAGAATGCCCAAGCTAGTTGCCAAAATGTCAAAATGATTTGCAACATTGCTCATCATTGAAATTCTTAATTTGATGGTTCACACATTAAAATTATTTTTAGATCTACCTATATGTTTAGGTACTACAATACAATAAAATCATTCTTTCCACGTATATTGGTAGAAATGTACATAGACAGGCTTCAGAAATATGGAAAATATACTCCCTGAGTAAAGTTTCGAGAGAAGCGTGTATCGAGGTCATAAATCGCGAGATAGAATTCTTGAAAGTGCGACACGAGCGTTTCCGAGACACCCCGTAGCCGAGACTCGCGTAGCCAAGAATCGCACAGCAGGTGTATCTTCGCTAGAGATTCCCCTACATCTCCGACGACATGCACTCTGTCTGATCTCGTACTACGTATCCTGGAGCCCGGTGCATCCTAGCTCCGAGTTTATCTGGTGTGTGCAGTTTGACTGTGGCCGTACATACATACATATTTCAGAGCGTCTCGGTCCTGCTACATAACTGCATTCTAGCTCCGATACACCTCGTACTCACGTCCGATGTACTTCGCCGACCGAACAACCACCATTTCTTAAGTACTTGTTGCATGAGTGTTGTTCAACCGAGATAGCTTTCGCTTTTTCTCGCGCGACTGAATTTTCACGGCGAACTTCTACGGATATCCACGCGGGGATAATCGGTGTCTTAGATCACGCGTTATCTCATACTATGAGTAAAGGTATTATAAATGTAGACACATATCTACCAGTTAGCTATTTTAGTTTTGCATATTAATAAATAAATAATAATAATGTTGTGTAGCCAAAGTTATATTTATGAAAAATTATCTTTATATTATTTAATGCTCTATTTTTATATAAAAATTTTATCAAAGTCTCTATTTTTATATAAAAACTTTATTAAAGTCTTTTATATACCGATATCGATAACGAGTAATTAAAAAATAACGTTTGATTTTTATTGTTTAACATGTTATGTTTCCCAGACAACAAAAAGCATCTAAAATTGAATCAAAAGATAATTTTTGTGTCTAAAAGACACAAACGTTTTAAAAACGTCTTATGTCACAATTTTAGACTTTGAGTTGTCTGGGTTTATATTTGAAAAAAGTTTTTATTAAAAAATCTTTTTTATACAATATCAATAATATAATAGAGTAAACGAGTTAGCAAAAAATCATTCTTCATTTTATTATTTATTTTATTTTATTAATCACTGCTTTATTTTTATTTAGAAAGGTTTTCATTTTTCAAAACCTTTTATACACGATATCGACAATAAGATAAACGGATTATCAAAAAATAATCTTCGATTTTATTATTTATGTTTTTGAAATGATTCTATTAAAGCCTTTTATATATATATATATATATATATAAATATATATATATATATGTTATCGATAATAGAGTAAATGGGTACAACGTCGAAACACGTTGATAAAAACAGATAGAGATTCAAATTTATTCAATGTTATGCAAAGGTATCCTTCGCACTTAACATGTGTAAAACTTTCGACACACAACTTCTATTCTACGAGAATTGTTAGTTGCCAATAATACGTGTCAAACAGGTTAGAATAAATCAATCGCTTATCCTGTCAAAATAAATAAGCTAAAAAGAAGAAGATTGATTCACTACATTTAATCAGCTGTGAAAAAATATATCTTGGAAGTTGAGAGATATGTAAAACTTGCCGAGCGCGATTCGACTTTTTGCTACGAATCCAAAATTTCGTCATATCGCCGCGAAGGCTGACCGGCTTGTCAGTGAGAGGATCGTATCCTAGCAGGCGCGGCCAGGTCTGCTAATGTAATTGGCGCGCGATTAAACGAGGAATTAAGCTCGACATTGCTTATAAGCGAAGGCGATACCGTAATTCGCCGGCTACAGGATGGCCTCGCCCGGCGATCTGAACTGTAGACTTTTAACAAGACGCGAGCGGGATTTCCTTCGAGGCGACGAGCAGATGTGACACACTTTTGGCGATACTCAACCACGAACGGCCGTCCCGAGACAATGAGCGATTATCGATTTAAAAGATAATTAATAATTACTTATACACGAATCAATGTTGGCGAAGATGATTAGAATCTGGCATTGAAATTGTTCTGCTGCAGGATATCTTACAGCATATCCATTATATTCGTTATGTGACTAATGACTACACAATGGAAAAATTTGTTAAGTTGTTTAAATTTCATGTGTCCCGTATAGTCCATCTAAATTGTTGTGTTAATTTAACATAAGATGAATATATGTTAGAAAGTAACACAAATATTATATAAAAAATATAACATTGACACAATTTATAAGCAAACTGTGAAAATATATTTTTTCAATAAAATTAACAAAAAATGAATATGTTAGAAAGTAACATATTATATAAAAAATTAATAAAATATAACACTGACATAATTTGTACACACACTGCAAATTGTGAAATATGCTCAGTAAAATTAAAATTTATAATATATGTTAAATTGTTCCAGTAAAATTAACATTTATAATATGTTAAATTAACATATTTTAATCATTTATCTTAGAATTTATGTTACAAAATATATTATTTTTAATTGCGAGCATTTATTAAATTGTATTATTTTAAAATTAAAAAATGTTGAGTATCGATTTAACACAAATGTTCAAATAACATAATCACATTATGCTAAATTAATACTCGGATATATATTAAAAATTCAACAAAAAAGGACCGATGTTAACATGAATATAAATGTTTTTTTAGTGTGTAATAACATCGAACAGTCGATAATTATGCATAATGGATATTTTTTTGAAAAAATATACTGAAAGATAAATAAAAAATTTCAGTATATTCTATAGGAATTTTATGAAAAATTAATGGGAATTAGCGAGCATTATTTAAGTACAATTCAAATAATTTTGAGGAAAAAATTAAACCAAAAAATTATATATGTGGCACAATCTGAATATAATTTCTCTTTCAACAAATTCACGAAAGTCACAGTCATTTTTGCATACATCTTGAGGTGCTCAGTATTATTTTCTCGCAATGTCAGAGGCAGTTGATCGAAAAGTCACTGAGTCTACTAATGCTAGATTCCCAAAGCGCGAGACACTTTTGTAGATATAGTCGTCGGGATTATGAGATAATACATTTTTTTTAGTTGCTGTTCTATATCTGTTTTCTGGTGGGGCGTTCACCTCGAATCGAAAATCAAAGTTGGCTCCGCGCCTGGAACACAGAACGTTGTCTTCCTGTTTATAACACATCAGTTATTATCTGTCGTAATTTATTTCCACTCGTTGACCTTCATTTAGGCTATCACAACAAAAATCCGGGGGCATCATCTTAATATCTCGCGCACGTGTATCTTGCGTATAAATATTGAGATAATAATTTTTTTAATTATCCAAAAATCAAAATCATTATCAGTTATAATTAAAAATCTCTATCGCTTAAGAAAAAAAAAATGTTTCTCGAAGAAACATCAAATCATAAAATATCTCAGTCACGAATACCTTCGGAAAGCCTCCTGAGCTCGAAATTCAATAACTTTATTTCACAGCGCGTTTAAAACACTGAGTTTTTCTACAATATATATATATATATATATATATATATATATATATATATATATATATGTATGTATCGTATTATCTTCCATTCTTCCATTCTTTCTCTTCTCATTCTTCTGTACTGGACGTTTCGCTTCTCAGAAACGAGACGCCGAGCCACATCATTGCGGGGGATCACCTCCTTTTCCTCGTTTTCTTCTCTCATTTTAATCTCGTCTGCGCTAGATTTACTACTCAGTGCATTAAAACTTAATACACTGTTGGACTTGCGTACTACGTATCGCTCATTCGGATAAAGCCACATATATATTTTTCATTTTGATCTCTAGCTTTGCCGCCGCCGCCGTCGCCGCCGCCGCCGCGGGCCGGTTGCGTTTGTGTCACGGAGGAAAAAGTACCGAGCGGCCGAGTCTCCGCTCCAAGAGATTCAGCGGGGTCAATGAATCTGATCTGGAAAGCGGCGGTGTACACTCGCGGTGGCTGAGCTCGTGGGAGCCGCAGTCGTTGGGAACTACGCGCCGCGACCTCGAGGCCTCCTCTCCCGGAGGTGGCGGCTTCTGCTCCCTTCTTCTTCTTCTTCTCCTTCTTCTTCTTCTTCTTCTTCTTCTTCTTCTTCTTCTTCTTCTTCTTCTTCTTCTTCTTCTTCTCCGCTGTCTTATTTTTCTCATTCCGTCGCGTTGTGATGGAATCATATGCTCGCGAACTCGCTGACGAGCATCATTTCGTGTGTCCTCAAAGAGGATTCCTAGCTAAGGTCAACATTAGAAGTAAAAGGTACTTACATGAAAAAAACGATTTTGATAAACATCTAAAAGTAAATACAGAACTGAAAATAATTTTGTTGGACCATCAAAGTAATTGTCCGTCCAACATAAATCTCTAACAGACGTCTTAATTTAGATAAGTACAGATCTGAAAATAATCTTGTGTGTTGGATCAAAATAAATTATCCATACAGATCTGCAAAGGATGTTTCTAAAACATCTAGAAGATTTCTAAGGACATTCCTAGGATGTCCCTCGGGCAAAGTATGTGGATATGTAAAAAATTCAAGCATGATAAGCATGCAGTCTGCGTTCAGCAGCAGGAAAAAGTAGCTTTGCAACTGCTGTAAAATTCTTTTTATAATGTTGGTTGGTTATACATTTAGATCCAACAAGGAAATAAGGGCAAGAACTACTCATACTAAAGAATTTTACAACAGCTGCAAAGCTGCTTTTTCTGCTGAACGCAATCAATGTTACAAAAAGTTTTGACATTCTAGAAATCAGCTTGAAGCACCTTACATAACTCTTTTGATAGTCCAACGAAATTATTTTCAGATCTGTATAGCTAAATTTTTAGATACTTTAACAAATCGTTCTTTCCGTGTGAAATTCATTGGAGAAAATTTATGAGATATACATATCTCATTGTCAGTAAAAAAATGTCAATTACATTGTAACAGATAAAAGAATGTCTCACGATATTTTAAATCTTTCAAATTCCACTTATTAAGTTCCACGAGTGTTTATAAGAATTTTTATTTTATTATCCAGGAGAAACTTTAAAGAGTCCGAAATGACAGATACAAACCATATTCCATGTTTATACAACAGGACACCCTGTATATTTCCTGCGTTATCATGCTCGCCGCGGAAATTGAGTTCGGAGGAACCGTGCCGGAGTCCGCCCGCGCAGAAGCTTCGAGTCGCGAGTCCATGACATATCGCGTGCGCGACTCGAAGGTCCGCAACGGGAATTCCAGTACTTGCAACATGTCTGGCTATCGTCCAAGGAGGTTGGAAAACGCACCGGTAATAATCGGCATGGCCGAAAGTTCGTCCGAGCCGTAAGAATCGAGGCTCTGGCGAGCCGCCAAACTCGCTACTACGCACAGAAATCGACGCTGCCTCCGATAACGTTAATCGCAGACACCTGCTCCCGAGACTGACTTATGAGTCTGGACTGCTGGATCATGTGGCTTCTTTCTTCGGCTCTCTTAGCTTTGAGTACAAACAGCCAGTTAAAAGTGCTCGTAAAGAAAACCTCTCTCGATCAACTCCGTTCAGCAAAGATTTTTTTTACAACAAATTCCAACAGTGTAGTAGTCAAGAATTGTTTAATTCTCGCCTATTATTATAAATATTAATGTAATAAATATTTATAATTAGTCATAAATAAAGCTAATTTATACTTAAATTCATAACGGCAAATTATATTCAATTTGTATTATTTTTAATAATTTTTGCAGATCGTCACTATTTCTATTTTATAATATATCGTTAATTTAACTGAAATACTACAGCTAAACAATTTAACTCAAGAAATGTATTAAAAAAAAATTCAAGTTTAATTTATTATTAATTTATTATTAATTAATAAGTATATATATGTTAATAATGTTAATATGAATGTGTTTGGATTGATTTATATTTTGACATACATGAAAGTTAAAAATATAACAAAATGTTATTTAATCAAGAAATTGCGTTGCCATTACTTCTTTGATATTTAACATATATATATATATATATATATATATTATTAATGTTTATATTATAACTATTATATATATATAATTAGTAATATAATTATATTAATAAATAAATATTTAGTTAAATAAATATTTATTATACACATATTAACATAATAAATATTATAATTTGTCATAAATAAAATTAATTTTTTTCTTAATTTATTTTTAAAAGAAAATTCTTTTACGGATATAATAATGCAAGCATAATAATGTTAGCAATATTTCAACTGTTCAAAGGAAAAATATATAAAATATCGATTCCTCTCTCGAAACAGACACAATAATTCGATACAACGTTTGTTCTTGATGTTAAATTTTTTTCTGCGGACAGCAAAGACGTTAAATCCGAGCATCGATACGGGGCGTCTCTTACCGTCGCCGATATGCTATAAAGATATATTTACATGACGCGTCGATCGCTCGCATTGAAAATACATGAACCGAAAAGAAAAAGCGTGCCGAAATTTATCGCGACGGTTCGACGTCGCCGTATCTCTCGTTGGTCCGTAGAGATCGGATCGAATTCGCCTTCAACGCCAGCCTCCGAGCGCCAAAGCTCTCTTTCACGTTCGCTATCGGATCTTTCGAAATTATGCGGGGCGTAAGCTGTATTATCATGAATCTAGACGTAGACAGGTAGCAAAAGCTGATTTAAATCCGTTTCTATCAATATAGATTAACTTTAATCTTGGTTTAATTTACTTTTTATCTTTTTTAATTTTAATAATTAGAAAAAGATTAAGGTTGACATTAATAATTTACATTGTTAGATATTAAAGGAACAATGATAACTTCTAAAATTAATTGATTTTTGCTTTTAAATGATTTATTGTTTTTATTTTATATGCGTGTCAAAATATAAATTGAATAATTACTGTAGTTAAATTGCTTAGTTTCAAAATAAAGAATGTTCACATTAACAAATTATGTACTTATAATAAAGTATGTAAATAATAAACTAAATTTTAATTATTAATACATTTAATACGTTTTTTTAGTTAAATTGCTTAATTCAATAAAAATAAAAACGCCATTAATTTTAAGAATAAATTTAACTCCATTGTTTTCATTAAATTTAACGATCTGTAGAAAGACTTAAAAATAAAAAATAGCTGACTTATATTCGTTTCTACCAATATAGATTAAAACTCAAATTGAGTATTTTTATAATTCGACAGTGCATAAATCTATTTAGAGGTGTATTTTTCAAATGGACATTACATTAGCAAATATTGGATCAATTCTTATTGAAAATTCTTAATGCAAGTCACTCCCTCGGAGACATTATTAAAACAAACAATTAAAACCTTTTGATAGTCATGAAAATCTCAATGTTTATAGACTATATTTGTGAATTAAAGGACGAATACATTTCTTCTTAAAATGATAATTTTTTGCATTTTTAACATTTTTTAAAAGATTCTTGAGAATTATACGAAACTACACATCATTGCACAAAGACACATCGTTTCCAAGGTTAGGAGCATACATGCCTTCTTCAAATGGTTGCACGTTCTTGAAAAACCGAGGTCTTGCTAGTAAATCACGCGTTTTGTAATCATCTCCATCGTGCGAGTCAGCAATTACCTCTCACGTTTAAAACTGGCATCGATATCTTCCTAATGACACATTTTCAAAATGTCTATATTTCTACTCTTGTAACAATGAGAGAGAGAGAGAGAGAGAGAGAGAGAGAATAATTTTCCAGAGCATCTCAGCAGTTGAAATTAATGCTCTTTAAATGTTTTGAATGAGTGTAATAATACCACATGGCAACAATGACTTTGTTGACGTATAAAAAAATTTAAATGGATACAGATCTGAAAATAATTTTCTTGGACTATTAAAATAATTATTGTAGGAAATTCAAGCATGATGAATAATAGTGCAAAAGGTTTGAATATTTTATATTATTAAATTTTACACTGTTGAAAATAATATCAGATTATGCCGTATATTGCATTTTTAATTATTTCTATAGCCATTGACTCAGTGTGTTGTTTTAATTAAAACACTGGAAATAAACAATTCGAAAAATATATTAAAAACTCAACTTAATTCATTTATTAAGTTAATATGGATGTTATCTACATCAAAATTCAATCACAAAAATTGATTTAAATTTTGATATACATAAAAGTTAAAAATAACAAAATTTAAATCAAGGGATTGGATTATCATTGATCCTTTAATATTTATAAATAGTCTAGCAATCAGTTTAAACACACGTTTTATTATCTTGATAGTGCAATAAAATTATTTTCAAATTTGCATCTAACTAAATTCTTAGATACTTTAGAAAAACCGTTTTTTTTTTTGCAAGTATCGAAGATTTGCCGTTAATCAACATCTTTGTTTATTGCTGTCATACTATTCCTGCATAAAGCACCCAGCCGACGCCGGATTTACGATGTGCCAGCTAACTGCTGGTGCATCCTGCAAAGTCTAGCGTTATTCCAGCTTGAAAAATGCATTACGAAGACGTTTCTCACTGACAGGAAACAATACGAGCCACAGATAACACCTTGCCTCCGCTCGCTGTTCTTCCTAACCGAGACACCGCGTTTGTTTTCTATCGGAAATAAAAAGTAGGAAAGACGCTAGCAAATGCGTCCAGTAAAAGCGTAATCTTGAGTGTCCTGATGAACTGCGCTAATTCACAACCGACTCAACAAGTGTTTTAATTTATATATCAGATGCTGTGACGAGGAGAAAAAACAGCCAGTCAATTACAACCTTATTCGTTATTCCTATCTACAGGGCTGAATAAAATGCCTTTCGAATTCCATTTAAAATACTAATTGTAAAATATTTTTTTTTTAATGTATTTAAAATGCAAAATGCAAAATAGATTTTTCGAATCCATTTTAAATGTAAAATAGATAAATAGGTATTTTAAATGGTTTTTGAATGCAAAATATTTTTCCTGCCATAGCGAAGAAAAATTTTTACATAAAAGTACAGAAAATTACATAGATTGAGATAAGATCCTAGAAATTCTTAATTTTTCATAGATATTTGTAGGTATTCGTAATGAGACATAGAGTGATGTTTGCCTCCATAGTTTTTTATAGATATTTGTAATAAGATGTAAAATATTGTTTATGAACGGAGAATTTCTTGGTTTTTCGAACAGATAACACTACTTTACGTCCCATTATAATATAATATCTACGAATATCTACGAAAAACTAAAAATTTCTAAAGCCGGTATTCATGGTCCGTTTTTATTTCAAGATTGTCTTAAATAATGTTTTAAGACATATGCTAATACGGCTCTGTGATTGATTTGTAACATCTTAGGATTGTACTTAAGATAGCCTTGAATATAAGAATCGACTATGAACACCGCCCTAAGATCTTGTTTCAATGTAGTTTTTCATAAAAACTTTCAAGATGGTATACCTTTTTAAAAAGTGTTTTACGTTTGAAATCCATTTTCAACAGAATTCGAAGCTCTGACTATAATATTTATAAAATTTCTGACGGGAATATTTTAAATTTTTTAATATTATGATTTGAAAACGTTCACCGTTTACTTGAATAAATCAAATTAATACGAGAAACACCGATTACGGACAAAATTAGATGTTAAGAATAATATACATTTTTAGAAATGTATATAGTATTTTACATAAAGCTGGAATACTCATTTTTTATTCAGATTCGATATTTATAGACTATCTGGAATCAATTCTCTCTTTACAGTTTAATTTGCAGTTTATTCAAATATTTATAAAAATCTTTAGCCAATCATGGAATTTGGTTCTTCTTATGCGTCAACGATTCTAAGGAAAATTTGAAAAACATAGAAAAACTATTTA
>Ga0157363_1006239_pt1 | contig 11188 bp, 13 predicted proteins | sample AttsexASBM1_FD_111477 | JGI IMG/M metagenome (GOLD analysis project Ga0157363, IMG submission 111477) | Fungus gardens microbial communities from leaf cutter ant in Ribeirão Preto, State of São Paulo, Brazil - Atta sexdens ASBM1 | ecosystem: Host-associated > Fungi > Mycelium > Unclassified ...
CAATAATTATACTCCAATACGAATGCGATATTTGTTCGTGCAATATTTGCGACGAATATCTTCAAACAAATTGCAAGAAATGTGTGCTGAAGTGTCTACTCATCTAATACTTACAGTGTGTAATACCGGAGCTGATGTAAATTTAGGCATGTTTCGTCCGTTCTCAGTGTGGATGCTCACGAGGTTATTTACACTGTACTGTGTACTATACTGCTGTTCGCTCTTTACCGGTTCTGGTTTAATAATTTTCGGCGATATCGGCATAGTTATGAAAGCGCCACCAGTAGGTTGAAACCCTGACACTCCTGTTGGATTGACAGGACTGTGATAAGGATATGTACTTGATAAAACTGATACAGTACTGCCTTTATCCATGGAAGTATGGTGATATTTTGTTGTAGATTCTATACCTGTTGAGGGTATCCGTGCTAAATAAACATCAAGATTGTATTGTTAAAACATATTTATGTAACGTGTCAGCTAAACGTTACATGTTTCATCATTGACGACTTAGAAGAAATACCTTTTATCGGTTTAGGCCTGCACGTTATTTCTTGTTTAACATTGATGACTTCCCTCTTTGAACCGCTCACTGTCGAGAATTGCGATTGATTATAACATATTTTCTCTGCATCGTCATCTTGCACATCGTTATCACTATCTGTCAATTTATCTTTACATTTTAAATCTATTTCCGGTTGAGGATCTTCACAAATAACCATTTGATCGTCATCTGATCCATTTGCATCATCGTCCTGCTTGCTGTCGCTCTCTGCATTTTCAATTTGCAAAGGAATCTCCGAGATTCTATGTTGCGTGTGTGATTGGTTCATAATCTGCCAATAATTTTATCGATGAAATATCTTTTCTTAGCAGATATTCAAAATGAATAGGAAAATCTTGAAAGATAACTCCTTTAAATGCTCTACTTATTTTTTACTTATTATTATACTTATTTTTTACTTATTGTTATAATATTATTTATGCTATGTTTATACTATCGCGAAATCTCTTTACCTCAACGTTAGTAGAAGTTTCATTACATGTGGTAGTAATTGGAGTAGATACTTCATCGGCAGATATAATTGTTATTGGATCCTCTGATGAAGAACCTTGCAAAAGATCTGTTTCTTCTCCCGTACTGTTCAACTTTGTCCTTCCAGTTTCGCTTCCCTTAAAGCTAGTCGTCGATGACTTCCGTCTGTCCTTACTGCACCATTTCCAGTCCGGATGTGCCTTAAAGTGTGCTTCTTTCACTTCTGAAGCAAGCTCATGGTACTTTTGTTTTTCCTCTGGTCCCAAAGCATACCACCATTCTCCCAATATTTTGGATACTGTACGATTATCTTGATTTGGGTGACGTTGATGCACAACGGCACGATGTCGTTTTGAAAAAATCATAAATGCATTCATAGGTCGACGTATTCTGTCTTTAGCCTGTAATTAATATATGAAAATATGTACACACAATAAAGATTAAATTTATTCTTATTATATTAACATTATTAATACAATTTTGATCATTATCATATAATATTTTATCATATAATATTTTAATATTATCAGACATATTTTTATTAATGTAATTAAATATAAACTGATTTATTTCATTGTACTTAATATCAATTAAATATTTTAAAAAAGCACATAATAATTCATTAAACTTACTTTCAATGGAGTCTGCGGCTGCAAAGAACTGAGCGATTGACTACGTCTTTTATTAGCGTTAGCTTCCACTTCTGCAGGTGGGGTTGGTTCTGCTTCAAAAACATCATCATCCTCTTCTTCGGCAGGTGTTATGGGATCTGAACCAGTACCAGGGCCATCTTCAGCAGGTGTGCTCATACTTATTGGTATTGGAGGTGCACTCAAGGGTGGACTCAGAGCAGAAGGAGGAGGGCTCACCTCTGAGTGTTCCAGAACTGTCGTCTGCCAGGAAAAAGCTGCAATGAAGTTAGTGGGTTAGTTGCAATGAGTGTGGTTAGTATTGATATGGGAATAACAGCGGATAAAATAATATTATAAACTTTTTATAGAAATGTTTTCGCTGCTATATCCAAGAAAAGCAATGTGGATTAATGAAAAGAATTAAAGTGCTAGTATTTTAAACTAACTAAGGATCAGTAATAAGTAACGAAAAGCCAATGTTACTATTTTGAAAATTATTCATTTATAACATTTAAATAGAATATAGCAATTGTAACATAAATATATGTCTAAAATATGTCTAAAATCGTGATTTCAGGATAAAGTAAATATTTGTACAAAAAAAAATCGTGATTATCAATCGATGCCATTGGAATATATATTTTATAGAAAATATATTATTTATACATTCTATATATATAATATATTTTAAAACAATATATTAAATATATAAAATATATTTGATTAAAATAAGATCTTCGAATCAAAATAATAAAAAATTCTAAACGATAATATGTAATTATCATTTAAAAACATTATCTACATATAAAAATATTTTTACATTTTAAAAATCTAAACTTTGGATTCAACACTTTGGATTAGAATAATCTTCCCCAGCATCAAAGCTTTTGTAGAAAAATCTTATTTATGTATGTTAAATAAAATGAAAAATTAAGATAGGATAAAGTTTGTTAATTAATTGCGTCAGCTGCAAGGTTGGCAATGGTACACAGGAGAAAATTGCACAATTAAAAGTATCTCATATTAAAAAGAACATCTGCAATATATAAATGTGAATAATATATATGTGCAGAATAGCAATATAATTTTAAACAAATAAAATTTTTTCTTATATTGCAATAACATAAAAAATACGTTATTACACTAGGACACATAAAATAAATGCATAAAGACCTAAAGAAATAAAAAAAAAAGAGAGAGAAAATTCCCAACTACGTAAACATACGATCATGTAAATATTTTAAAATTAAGCATCTGTGCTTATAACTTGAACATAACAAACAAATGTTGTTTTGTTATGTACCATTGACAAACTGCAACCTACAGCAATTCCATAGGCTTGATACATTTCAGTTGGCAGTCAGAACTCAAACCTTTTTTCCAGTTGTGCACATTGTTCAGTAATGATGGGGGATGAGGCTGGTATGCAGGAGGAACTTCATGGCTGCCATCTGTGAAAGCCTTACCGTTTAGTCAAATTTTCTTGTATCACCGATTCGACATATTATGACATTAAGATTGTCATCACAAACAATTACGGGATAGCAAAATGAGATAAAAAAAATAAGACGAAATAACGTAATGTTTGAACTTTTAATGCTTAAAACATTTTACAAAAAATTAATTATTGAAGAAAAATTTTTAATAATGGAAATACAAAATATAAGGATTGTTTACATTCGAATAATGCATGTATATTATGACATAAAACTTACAGAGAATTCCGTTGTTTTTTGCATTCTCTTCTCTAGAAGATTGAGTTTTTGGAATTTGCACCAAATGTCCTGGTTGAACAATTACGTGTTGGAAGACGCTTGTCGGAGTAGATAGATTAGATGCTTCTGTAGTGGATGTCATTACAGCACTTGTAGGCGGCGGCTGACTTCTTTGCATGTCCATATGCACAGTTGTATGTGTGTTCACTTTATTCACCTAATTGCAAACAGTAAAATCAACTTATGTACACTTATGCGATATATGTGGACCTTGTACTACGCTTTTGTTTTTCTTTAATATACCCAACTAACTTTTATTAATTTAGATCCCTCATCATTGCAAATCGGGACATAGTGTAAAAAATTTAGTGCTATTTCATTGCTTAACTATAAATGTATTTTTTTCTAATTTACATTAATTCATTATATGTACCGTGTCAACTTACAGGTTGCTGCAAAACAGACAGTTTATCAATGTGGACGGATGAAACTGCGGGTGATTGAGGTGGTTGTTGACATTGAACTTGATGCAAGGTAGAGACCGGTAGTTGACCCGGATGGTTGATTAAATTTTGTCGATATTTATCATCTTGATTGCTTATATGCGTACCCGTTGGCGCCGACATGTCCATGCTGTTCTTTATCACGAGATACTTTTTTTCATGCTGCATCACGTAGATCGGCTGACCTTGGGCCTGTGGCGATTGCGCATAGTCGACTGGTTGTTCCAACGATTTGTGTACAAGTGTCAAGTTCTGCGGCACCGGGATAGCGGGCAGAGGCATATGAGGTGAGAGCGGTGGTTTTATTAATTGCGAACTCTGTTCGGACATCTCGGTCTGATTGGGAAAATCGTTGGTGGACGTTAGCGCGTGTTGCAAGATTATGTTTTGCTGTTGCTGTGCGATCGATGTAACGACTGAGGGATGTCTCGTCGGTGGTGGACTTTGTTCCGACCATGACAGAGTCGGATTCTGTCCGGGTTGCATACTGCGACTCACTGGGGAGATTCTTATCACACTTGTCCCTAAACTGGTGGGAATAGCACCAGTTATTGGAATCGGTCGATTTCTATCTACTCGATTCGGTTCGGGCTTTATTACTTGTTGCGGATACTGAACCAAAAAGTTCGATTGTGTAGGTGAATGTTTCCATTTTGCGCCAGGTGAGATCAGCGGAGTCGCATGATGAGCGGGACTCGAAATAGGCATAAATACATTATTCTGATTGAGCCCCAACGGCGGCACTGGTGACTGATTTATACATGGAGATATAGAAGACTGACCCGTCGGTGATGAAAAGGCTGGTGTAGCCGATCTAGAGCTCCCCAAAGATACTGTAATAATACAATACATTTAATCCATAGAAAGTTACTACCATATAAAAACATTTTACATTATTAGAATATCGAATATCAAAATATAATTCAGAGTAAACAGATTATTGATAGTTAAATGTAATATACGATTAATTTTTTTATTCAAAATGGTCTATAATAATATTTCAATAAAATTCTAATTTTTTTTTTAATGTAAAAGAAAAATTCTTGTTTTTTTTTTTTTATTGGAAATATAAAGAATATACCAAGCATATTAGCAGCTTCAGTTTCGTCGAATCTATCCGTTATTCTTCTGTCAACATAATTTGGCGAAGTATCGGAATCTCTTGAGGTTTCTTCGCCATCCATTTTACTGTAAACGGAAAGAAAATAAAAAAAATTTACAACATCAGTGATCGTTAAAACATCAGATAATTTAATAAAACAATCACTTGTCAAACAAAAAAGCTGGTTTTCATTCCCTGCTTCTTCACATATAACAAAGAATTTCGAGTGAAAAAATATTAATACCGTAATTGTGACAGGAAGAAAAACCAAAAACCAAAACAAATCCCAAGGCAACTGGGTAAATAAATCGTAATGTTGTGTCCCTTAAAGAACAGAAATCCAAATAATAAAAATGAGAAGAAGCAATCGTCGATACAAGTGCAAATGGATGTTCATACCCAGGAAATGTATTTGCTGGACCTCTAAGACCAGACCCTTTAAGGCTAAGATGACGAGAACAGTATCCTCTTCGCTGGCTTTCCTTATTACAATCCTTTTTACTACAAAGTCGACGCCATTGTTTTCCATTATACTTTTTTCTTATTCCACTTGGTGTAACCACTATGTCACCCTTTTTATACCTATGTGGCGTTGCCGCCTGAGATCTATTTAACAAAAAAAGTAGATTTATGTACAATTATTATTAAAAGTATCACTATTGTTGCATGCATTAATCAATTTATCTTATGAAAAATTACTATATTTGATAAAAGTAATACCGAGGTGTGGCTGCCTGAGAGCGAGGCGTTATACTACGTTGTTCAACTAGGCTACTGGTACTTCCTCGGCTCTGCATGCTGCTTCTTTTGCTGCTCCCTGACAATTTTGCATCTGTCAGTTGAATATACTTGAATTACTATACTATTGTTTTGACTAAATTACTCTCGTTAAAAGCCTCAGCTTTTCTTATAGATATAGAGGAAATACATTTTCAGAAAAACATCAAACAATATTTAAATAATCTATTGTTAAAATACAAATAAATTTTAATGTTTGCGCGCACGCATGTAATCAGTAGCAATATATTTTTTTAATGTCGTAAACAATGTCGTACGTAATACAGTGAAAATTTTATCTATCTAACCTGCGTCCGAGGGAAATGTAATATCCTCTCTGTCTAAATCATCCTCGCTTTCTAAATCGTCGTACGGCCGACTACCATTACTTAACGCCGTGGCAGAATGCGCAGGAGTGCCTAAAGTCATAAGAGGACTGGTACCGGTCGTTCTATAATAACTCGTATCATTGTGACTTGATATATGCGATGTATGATGAGAAGTATGCAAAATTGGCACTGCTGTCGGAGCTTCCGTGATATTGCGATATCCATGTTCTGATAAATTTCAAAAAAACAAACGTTATGATGTTATAATTATCTTTTTGAAAAATAAAAATAAATGGTCTTATTGATAAATGATTTTTTACCAATATTCTCTCTTGTAGGGTCACATTCTTCCAATCCTTCCTCTAACTCGTCCGCCCATGGAGGTTGTACTAGCCGCAAATCAGCACGTTTCACAATATAACTATCACACTGATCGTCCTCCCGCGGTATTTTCACAACAAAACGAGAAGGTTTCGTTAATACTCTACTCACTATCCCTTTTACAAACACTTTTGTCGCGTCCACATGACTGCTCGAAGTCGGACATCTGATGCAAACCTTCATATCCGTAGTCACTTGTCCCAGAGACGGGCTTGCATCTCCTATCACATCGTACCGTCTTGCACCCAGAACGTCACTATAACGCATTAGCTTCCTCTCGCCGTCAAACTCAATTAATATCTCACCGTGAACAACGTTACGTATAACACCCGGGAAATAATATGAATCCCTTAAAGCTAACACTCTATGATCGCGCCACTCACTGAGATCAATAGCAAGCCGAGGACGAGAACGTGAAGGTTCCTCGCGGAGAGAATAATCCACCGCTGTGCTTTGAGGAGGTAACACTACTACCGAATGAGTTGAAGGTACCTTGAACATAAGGAAAAAATTCATGTACAACGCATATTTTCGAATAAAAGATAATTTAAAATAAATTGTATGTGTTAAATATAATATTTTATTTTTTGACACAGAAATGTTTCTTATAAAAATACGAAAATTATTTAAATGAATTATTTTAAATGTAGAATTATATTTCTCCCTATAAGAAGTATCAGCATTCTTAATTTTGCATATAATAAGACTGATAGGTAAAAAACTGTACATATATATTAAACTGTACATATATATTAAAATTTTATTTTAATATATATGTACAGTTAAAAATAATAAAAATAATAACAGTTAAAAATAATAAAAAATAATAAAAAATAAAAAAACCTGATATTCTGCTTAAATTGCTGCATATATAAATATATGTATATTACAATATATTACTATATATTTATTTATTTTCTATAACATTTATAACTTTTTCATAATATAGCATTCAAATATCAGCTAAGACTAGTAACTATTACTATTTCGCTAACATTAAAATTTCGATTAGTATCATCCATTTATCAACATACTTGATAACAATCAGATTCCTGTTGTTGTGGCGACTTTCGGCTGATGGTAGTTGGTATGGATTGTTGTCCTAAAACCGGCTGGCCGCTAAGCGGCACAGCAGGCGCGCGTATATGAACCATATTATTGATGTTGCTGGTGATATTGCTGGTCTTGTCCATCTCCTCAAGCTCCGATGGATCAAATTTTCGTTTCTTTGGAAGCTTTTTAGCGCTGATAGTGGGATCAGATGGATCTCGTTGCGGAGGTGCAGGAGGCGGGGGTGGTTGTTCTGGAATTGGTTTCTCCTCAATCGAAGTGCCACCACCCCCGCCTGCCCCATATTGCCCGCTGCCAAGACCATCCCGCTTCTCGTGCATCTCAGGATGAGCAGTCAGCATCTTGACCATCTCACGCTGCTCTGAAGATTTAAATTAACTGTTGTTAACATCGTTCATTATCAATAAGTTTTCTTAAATAAAAAAAAATTTGTTCTCGAAAGTAATATCATAAATGTGAATTCAAATGTTTAATGGTAATATTAGAGAAAATAAAACTATAATAGTAATAAAAAAATAGTGTGTATTATATAAAATAAAACAAACAAAATAAAATAAAAGCATATATTTCAAATGATTCTTTTCTTATTCATTTATAAACTTTTTTTATAGACAAAATGTCGCACTTTCATTTCTGATAATATTGAGGATAACTGCAAACATTCAAATTGGCTGAAATTATCGATTACCTGAACAAGAATCGAACTAGACAAAAATAATCAAGTTCGACCTCAACTTAAATTTCGCAAGTGTTCACGTCCTTATTTCAGCATTTTTAATTACTATAGATTTATTTAAAACCCTAAAATTAGGGACAAGACAAGAATTCCGTTGATAATTTCAAGTCGCTGGCATTATATTCTTAGGAATATATATATATATAATAATTCTTTAATTATAAAAAAGGCAACATATACAGAACATTTCAAAATTCGAGATTAAGATATTACGGAAAAAAAATTTTCGATAAATTAAGTAAAAAGCTATTTGTACATTTTATTTTAAATATAATCTAAGATTAAGTTTCTAAGATATAAGAATTTATAGCCGATTACAGATTAGATGACTACCTGTGAGTATTAATAAAAGCACTGAAGTGCGCATTTATCATCGCTCACTAATACTATCACATTCATGGACAGATAGCCATCTACATTATATGTAACTAGCTATTATTTATAAATCTTTATTATCTTAAAAATTTTTGTCAAAAATATTTTATTAAATTCAAAATAATTTTTTCACTTAATTTTTCGAGAACTTTATTGCTGTAGTATTTTGTCGCAAATTTTGGAACACTCTGTATACATCCTGAAAAATAACATTATTTGTAAGAAAAAAAAAACGTATATACAGTTAAAATATTTATAATTTGTAATTTAATTAATGAATTTTAATTTTAATTTTATTATAATATTCGACAATACCTGATATTATCTTAAAAAAAATTTGTTGAAAACGCTATCGTGTAACAAAATTTTGTGTGTCTCTTAAATATTTGACTGAATCTATGAAGTTCAGCATGTGGTGTATATGTACGTAGAAATAATGCGTAATCTTACGATCAACTTATCTTTGAATACCAAAAAAACTTTTCGGTCCCCTCTCCTACCAAAAGATAATTCGAACAATAGAAAGTAATCGAAAATGATTACTGTCGATTATTAAAGCCGATATTTCCAGTAGTGTTATCGAACTGGCGTAGTATTTCGTCGTACATATTCGTGTCGTCGGGATAGCGCGTGCGTTACGCGATAAACCTAACAATGTATACTCACAGTCCGTACAATAGAGAGAAGGCTGCGTGTTGAAAGGCGAGCTGTAGCTGGGAGGGTGGTGACACCGGCTAGGTGCATACCTCAGCACCCGACTGTCGGGGACAGGATGCGTCGAGTCTGGGCTCTCTCGTCTTTGTCTCTCTCGCGTCGGGGTTGTTGTACCCTCTCCCAACTCCAATTTTTCTTCCCAGCCCCAACTGCCGAGCATCCTCCTCCAAAAATTCTCTTTTTAGGCGAACACTCGTCGTCTCCTCTTTAATTGTTTCGCGTCTCCACTGAATATTCTGTAAAGAATGAAAGGCGCTGGCTTTAAACTTGACCATTGACGTAGCAACCGATCCTTCACTTTCTCTCTATCCTTCTCCATCCCGAGATTTAGTCGTTAACATTTTTTTTTCTTTCAAACATTTTCGGTAACTACGCATGACGATATATGAGCTATGGTTTTCGCCGAATCAAAGCCTTTCGTCGGTTTCGGTGAATTTAAGAGATTTTTCCGGATATATTTGAGAAATATTTTCATAATTTCTTAAATTTTAAAATAACAATATTTGTGCAATGAAAGAATTTTTTGACAAAAAAATAAATTCGATTTCGTACATTTAGAAAATAATTTTTTAATGATTTAACAACTTCATTATGATCAGTATTTTCTGACCATGCGTTATGGTCGTTTAAACCGATTAGGTCGTGAAAGGTAAGAAAGAATAAAAGAAACAAATCCGCCATCCACAGTCAAATATTTTCCTCACTCTTTTCCTTGAGCGTACCTTCGTAGGAGAGCTTGACTGCGATTGGTCGATTCGTTCACAGTTCAAGTTTTTCGTATGTCTTTGGAATTAAACTACGACCTTGAACAAGTTCGAACACGTATAAGCACAGACCATTTACATGGTCCTCATTTATTGGAAGAGGAGAAACTCAGGGCGAGGAAAACATATGCGATGAAAGAAACGCGACAGCATCGTCAAAATGGACACTAATACAATATGGAAAAGTAGTTAAACAATGGCAAAATAATTAAACAAAAGTAATCATATATTTTTTCAATACGCGAATATTTCTGAAGCGAAAGAAAAAAGAACAGTCGCAATGATTTCATCGCGATATAGATAAATGAGTGACAAATAACGAATTCGATCACTTGCATTTAAAGAGATTAGTGTATGTAGATTAGTGGATATAAAATCAGTGCATATTAAAAGTTACTATACATGAAATTAGCGAAGTTAAATGTAAAAGCATATAAATAATATTTTATTAATATTTTATTTATCAATATTGATTTTGTCATGGTATTTAGCAGAATATAAGATAAATGCATTATTTCATTATCAAATTTGATTATATATTATATTTCTTAGATATTTTATATATAAAGCAGCATTAATGTGTACTAATTCAGTATAATGCAAGTAGCGAATTCATCATAAAATGACAGACGATATAAATCACAAATAGATCGAAAGAGAATTTAATATGAAATAACTGCGGTTACGCGCGTCCATTTTCCATTAATACAATACATTATGTTCAACTACTTTTCAAACTTCGTATATCACTTTCAACGAATTCGTTAACTTGATTGTTCGATCACACAAAACTATTAAATGTCAATCAACAAATTCAATTAATTCGCATATTTATTCATATACGGACATTAAAGAATTTTAAAAATTATCAATAATCAATGAGATTTTTAATTATTGATTTTTAATTATTTTATAATTATAGAAAAAGAAAAATATTGGAATGAAAAGATTATATTACTCATATTAATTATATATCTCAAGTAAATTTATAAAAAATTAAAGACTTTTCGTAATGTATATACTATGTGTAAGGTGTGTGTGTGTGTGTGTGTG
>Ga0157363_1006240_pt1 | contig 11187 bp, 7 predicted proteins | sample AttsexASBM1_FD_111477 | JGI IMG/M metagenome (GOLD analysis project Ga0157363, IMG submission 111477) | Fungus gardens microbial communities from leaf cutter ant in Ribeirão Preto, State of São Paulo, Brazil - Atta sexdens ASBM1 | ecosystem: Host-associated > Fungi > Mycelium > Unclassified ...
CTCTCTCTCTCTCTCTCTCTCTCTCTCTCTCGATCTATACGGATCGATTTCCTTTAACACGCTCAACCTCGCGACGAATGTGCCATCCGAGAAAATTTTGGCGCGAGGAGAACGAAACTGCGCGAAACAAAGCACGAGTTACTATAACTATGCGCTGTAAATAAATTACACGAGATGAAAAAGAAAGTCTCAGGAACGATTTAATTATGATATCAGTGATAATGATATCAGTGTGTTCTATCGAAATAGAAAAATTAGAAACAGTTCTAGTATCAGCGACAAATCCAATTGACGCGTGAATAATTGTTACAATTAATTTTTGCGCTGTTATTTTTTTTACACGAAAAGAACAATTTTGCTCAAGTATTCAAAAATTTAGATACAGTTCTAAAAATAATTTAGATCAAGATAATTATGTACGTTCAAACTAATTGTTAGAACGTCAAAAACTTTTTACAGTATTGCTTGAAATTCCTACGTAATTATTTTGACAGTTCAACGAAATTATTTTCAGATCTTTAGATACTTTGACAAGATTGTTCTTTCCGAGTAGATTTACTTACTCAATCCTAAGAAGATTCAAAGTTCGATAATAAAGCTTATGTTGAATGATCCAACTTTGGATCTCTTCAGGATTTAGTAAATAAATCTACACGAAAAGAACAACGTTGCCGAAGTATCTAAAGATTTGAAAATAATTCTGTTGCACTATCAAATACGCATAGGAATTTAAGCAGCTCAAAGCTTAGTATATATTGAAAATAATCGTAAACTACTGAATTCTGCGATGCCGTCGCGCATTCCTCTGTCGCGCTCACGCAACATTTAACAGCCGCATTTAACGCTCAAACGAAATTTCCGCGTGCGTCCGACCGTGCGCGGAAGCGTTCCGGGTTTTCCGTTCCCCGATCGCGCGCAACAATGAGGACCCCGCGCTCAACTTGAATATCTAAATTGTATCGACTGTTTCCGGCCGAATAGCGCCGATAGCTCTCCACGAATAATTTCAGTGCATGCGCACGGCATACACGAACGACCGGAAAGCACCGGAAAGCGGAGTGGCGCGTTTCGCTTCGGTCGCTCGGTAGCAAACAACGCCTGGATCCAAAATGGAATTTGTCGGAGCTGGATTACCGCAAAGCGCCACCGACACAGTTTTAATTACTTTTAATTATTCTGCCGCCATGTTCTTTTTGTACCGTGCGCGCTCGATCCTCTTTTTTTCTCTTTCTTTCTCACCCTCACTCGCAGAGTCTTTTGATCTTTTCGAGATCGGTAATGCTGATACGAAAAATTTCGAGTGGATTTCGATTGGAATTATTTTAAGAATACAAAATATATATAGAAATTGAATGTAATCGAACTATATCGATAACTAATATATCGAACATATGATGCATTTCGAGAGCAGCATAATTTTATGTAAAATTGAAATGTGATTTCAACATGATAAAAATTTAAAGTTTCGATAAAATGTAGGAAACAAGATTTTTTTTTATGAATCAAGCTAAAATAGAAATAAATCGGCTTTAACTTTTCATCAGTTCTCGAGTAAACTTTTTCTGAATACGATATTTTTATTTATTTTAAATTTATTTAAATTTAAACTTAACATATCAAGTATATTAATTTCTGCGAAATTAACTTTGAAAAATTGTTTTAAGAATCCAAAGCACACATAACTGATTGTGCTGTTGTAGCTTTGTTATCCGATTACATTCTGTAACATGTGTAACAGGTAGATTGTCATCCTAATATCGTCAGCTTTCAGAGCCATTACTGCCAAACTAAATCAAAATTTTTCTTTACGTTCGGTAGAACAGAAAGCTTCGGCTCTCTGTACTTCAATGCAACGAACTATCTGCTAATTATCCACGGTCTTTAGCTGTGGCAAAAGACCTGAGTTCATCGAATGCGAACTGTGCAACGCAGTATTCACAACGCGTACTGCGTTTCGCATCGCTTTATGACTTCCAAAGCTATGGTTTTACGGCTCGATGCGATAGTATTGTAGCGCCATTGTGCCGTGATCCTACAACAGCCACAAAGAGATCTGCTTGCGGGTCACCGATAATCTAAAAAGGTCCGATGAAAATGCACAGGAAATGGTGGAAAAAAAAAATTGAAAATCCACTAGGGACTTTCCGCACTTTCGCGATAAAACCGAATGTATAAGCGAAGGAGCGAATTTATCTTTAAAACAATGTGTGGATCCAGTAAAGCTTCACTATAAAAATTATATATTACACTTTGTATATCGCTGTTAAGTGACGTGCACGTAATCTGAGATATTAAATTGTACCAGACTTGTATTGAAAATTATATTAAATTGGATTTGAAAAGTTAACTTTATACAGGAGTAGCATTAAGCCATGCGTTAATCCGTTTGCAATAGCGTTCATTTATTCAAGTGAAAATATTTCGTTTACACAATATTATCATAAAAATTTTAATGCAACAAAATACTGCCGCATAACATTAATATATTTTTTATTTTTATCCCCATAATATCACAAAACCTCACAAAAATGTTTGCCAACTAACAACGGCATAACCACGTATGCCTCAACATCGTTGACAAACTGAATCGGCTTTCGTTGATAAATCATAAGAATGTTGCCGGTAGTTGTGATATATAATTTATACTCGGATTATTGCGCACGGTTGCCAGTCGGTTGTCCGATTACGAATAACAGCGCACGATGACGATAGTTTAGAGGGGGAGGGGGGAAGCTTTCCGAATCCACGGGGATTTAAAAAAGTAAAACATAGATATACACGATGCAGGGGGAACAGTGACGAAAGCCGAGAACGATATTGACACAAGCTTCAGTTTAATTTCTCCGCCGGTAAACATTGGATTCCCATCGCTCGCGAATCCTCCCGTACACTTCTCGTTCCCCTTTTTAACTCCCCCTCCCCCCCCCCACTTCCATCCTGTTTGTCGTTTCATCGACGACTCTCGACCGAATCGAAATTGTAACAAGCGACATTCGGCATCCGGCTAAAATATGCTTTTACCCTTTCCGAATTTATTCGCTGGCTAAGCCCGACATCGCGATATTTCGAAACGCGCTGCGGTATATAAAGCGCGGTTTTACTCTACCGTGTAAAACGCATACGTCTGCAAATGCTCGCATTTCGATAACGATCGCGATATATCGTGTCATTTATTAATTGTATCTAATGCGACACCAAATCCGCTAAACTTCGCATTAAAATATATTTGGATGTAATTCCGCGCACACGCACACACGCGCGCACACACGCACACACACACACACACACACATTAGAGTAATCAAGGCTGGAAATGATCGCGATTTATCACATTTCATATTTACCAGTATCGTAATTATTGTCTAATAGTTATCTAAAAAAATACGTTGTCAAACCAGATATAGATCAGCGATTGTCGAAAATGATTAAATAATCATAAAAAAATTTTTAATGCAAAGATCATTGGTCTGACAATTGCCCACATTGCAAATTACACAACGAATATATTCCGAAATATGTTTATATATTTTCACATATGCGCTGCGTGTCGAGGCTATGCTGCAGCACTCAAAATACAAGCGCATAAAAACAAAAATATGCTTTTACCTTTGCGTACCAAAATATGCTTTCAGCCAGCCCGAGCTTGTTTAACGTTGCTCCGGAATTAAGCGCGATACGAGCATATTTCGAAACATTCGAATACATATATGTATATATAGTCCAGTCGATATCACATCAGCATCGTGAATTTGCAAGACTGTTGTTCGCAAAGTGCCGCATTTGCCGATAACGATCGTCGATATAGAACGCATTATTAATTAGCGGGAGTACGCGTTTGAGTTTGCGTAATATCGACGTATCTGGCGCATTCGCGTACTAAATTATGTCGGAGTGACGTGGCGACAAAGTCGTAAATTTGTTGGCTTATAAATCGACCGGAAATAGATGAGCTTCTTTTCGCCGCGCGTGTATCGCGATTTATCGAAAACGGTTGCTCGGGCAACGCGGCGGTACAGAAATTGGCTATTAGCATGGAAATAGTATCTACTTATGCACAGAAAGGAAACATTTACTCGCTGGGACAATAACTCATAATGGCGATATGATGAGTTCAGCGTTATGATAATTACAATTTGCGATATCCAATTTACCGACTAACATTCGTCTTGCCACGACGGCTGTGATTCTATAGCAACAACATGATCGTTCCATGAATAATTTACTTGTCGATTCGGTAAAACTTAAGTCTCGTTTGGTCCAATTTGTTTAAATATATTTAATATAATTTCTATACATTTTAAGTATATATATATATTACAAAATATTTTAATAAAGTAAATCTTATAATAAATTACATAATACATAAAAAACACCGAAAAAGAGATATTTGTTTTAACGAAGTTATACTTGAGAGAAAGAGAGAGAAAGAGAGAAAGAAGTTGTACGACAAAAATGTCCTTCAGATTTCAAATTATAACAAATTAATTAAGTTAATGAATTATTTAGAAATAAATCAAGAACTGCGATTACTCGAACTGCGATTAATTAAACAGACTCTTATCAATTTTCTCAAAATTTCATTCGAATGAATAGTAGTTTATATGTAGAAACTTAGTTTTTTATATGTAGAAATTTTTAATGATATTACTTTTAAGAAAGATTAACGCTAATAATATGGTAATAAACGAACGAACATAAATGTTTTATAGCTTGCATTTAGTATCTATTAGCAAGCGAATGTGTGTAACGCGAATATTTATAACGTATAATTAACCGAATTACCATCAGCGGGACTTGGCAATTATCAATCGCCTCGTTTACAACACGACCGTTATTAATTTGCACGTTCGTTAATATTTTGCTTGATTGTCATTCAGTTCCTACATCCACGCACTATAACAAACTTTCGTTAGGACTGCTCGTTTCAGTCATATATATAAGTAAATGTAACAGAATAACACACGCAGTTCAAGCTACAGGCGAATTCGTGTGTAACATGACGAGGATCCAATTACCGAGGGCCCTTTAATTTAATATCGGGTGTCGTCGAACAATGCGTCATGCAATATGGGAAGCCACACATTGTGACGATTTCCATTCATTTTCCATTTCCAGTTGCGATCAATGCGATGGAATGTATTAATACCATCGGATATTTTACGTATCACGCAATTCGTAAGAAAAGTGTAATATTCACAAACCCGTCTATCGAAATTATTGATCGTAAAAAAGGGGGCATCGAAACGAACAAATCTACGTAGCACGTGCTATGAGATGGGGCGTCTAGTTCTCGTCCAATTCCGAGAAGGCATAGCGTGTCACTTCTCGTGGTCGTCGTCGTCGTTGGAACCTTCTTCTATTTTCGAACGGCGCATTGCATAACACGACTCGCAGAAGAAGAACAGAAAGAGAAATGAGAAAGAGAGAGAGAGAGAGAGCGTCCGAGCTGTGCATGCATTACGTCGAATGCACTCTTAGATCCCGATCGAATAAATGCAAAGAATATGAAACTCAGTCAGAATTTTAATTAAATTACTTTTCTCAAACATTTTTAACGATTTGACGTTAATTTATAATAAATCCGCCAGCAGTTTGCGTGTACTTGATAAAAAATTTTTCTCGTCATAAAACTTCTAGCTAGAGATAAGAATTGCCATAGTCACGGTTATCACAAATTTTAAAATACTTACTCCTAAAATTCCATAACTTTTCGTTCATTTCAAAATTTAATAATTTTCCTTGACGTTTTCAATATTTTGAAATTTTTTGTATTTTTTCCAGATTTGGAAACTAAATATTTGAGACAGTAATTTAACACAGCAATGTTAATTAATGATAACACAGCTTGCATTTACTTGCCAAGTTGGTAGTATTTCAAAACTGTGTAAGTGTGACGTACGCATACTAAATTCCTTTAAAGCCAAGAATTTTAATTTTCCAAAAAATTTTGCAAAATTCTCTCACTTCTCCCTAATTTCTCTAATTATTTTCAATTTCCTTCAATTCTCTTCCCTTAATAATCCTGGTTGCACATAACAAAGTATAAAAGTAATAAAAATCTAGTTTGAGAAAATTTTTACAAAGGCAGAATATAGGAGAAAAAGGCGTAGGGTCCGCGTAATCGAAATGACTGCTCTGTCGATGCACGTGTACGCTTGACGTAGCATATCCGCGCTTGCATTTGAGAGCAGGATCGTGTTTGAGGTTTCGAGTTGATCAAAAGATCTCCGTTCTCCTGTGTACGATGTGGCGCGCACAAAAATAGCAACAACTATTCTATTACAGGTTACATATGAGCACAGCTGGGGCCGAATGTACAACATATCTCGGAAGAAGGAACGTGGCGCGTTGGATTTTAACGGCGCCGGCGTGTTTGTCATTTTCGCAAACATATATCACTTGTCGGAAGCTCCATCCCGTTGTTCGACAGCAACGATTTTAAAAGCACTGCGAAATTTATTATTCTTGACTAAATTCTCTAATGTTCGTAGGGACTTCAATTTCTAATATTTCGAAATAAGTATTTGCGATCTGTTAGTAATTGTAAAATGATATATTGAGAATATGAACGTTGATTAATCGCATGAGATAACATCAATTTTTGCCAATAAATTGTTTGGAAATTATATCCCATTAAATAGCAAATAATATATACAATATTATGATAGTTAGATATATATATTGTGGAAACAAAAGTTCGTAGTTCGTGCGTTATATTTGTGTCATGCCTGTATGTTTTTTTTTAACAAATTTGGCAATTATACTTCAATAGAACAAATTTTCAGCTTTGAATCTGTTTTCTGAATTGCGATGACTTTTAACGGAATTATGAGCAAAAGTCAAAATGCTCCTTTTATCTAATCCATGATAATTCAGTAAAAAAAATTTTAAAAACAAATGATTTTGTAGGAAAAGCTTTAAATTTTCACGTTAAAAAGTCAAAAATTTTGCAAATTTTTTTTATGGATACAGACTCACAAAGTGAGAAGAAAATTTCTCATTTTGCCGGTTCGTAGTTTTCCATATGTAAAAATTATCCAAACTCATAGAAACTAAAAAAAAACATAGTAAACTTTCGAAAGTAGAGATTTTTAGCTTTAAAATCTTTTTTAAATTAAAATTCCGTTTATTTTTAACGAAGTTATAGCTAGTTAAATTTTGAAGCGCTACGAACATTTGTTCCGACCTAATATAACACGGAAAAGAATTATAAAACTATCTAAAATATATATTTGTATTCAATCCCTGGCGCGTGCGATGAATTTTTTACGGTGTTTGCCGTGAGCCAACTTTTTATTGAAATCGATATCGACTATATCGAAATTTCTGAAATATCTCGAAAACACTTGATAAAAGTTGAAAGTCACATATACCGTATTATCACGCATACATTGTGGCTGCATCTTTTCGGCATCAACTAAACTAGACTCATTTCATTTCATCGTCTTCCTTTATAGAGATACTTGCATCTGATCAAATCGAAACGCTCAGAACTGAGCCTGATGCCTTTCTATTTCGTGCGTAATTTATCGATCGCCTTGAGAAACTTGATTACATAAACGTGCGTTCGCATATTGCACCAAGCAAAACAAACATCCAAGAAAATGCCCGCGATCGGGCCATCCAATTTGAAACTTCAAAGCACTTTTACTTTTATTTTCAATGAACGCGAGCACGATTTCATTGACCTTTCATGACGTTTTCCACCTAAAATATTTTTAACTTCATAAAAGTGGAATTATTTAACTTTCTTTAATTCGACCGGACAGCTTCACATCATTTGCGAGTCGGCACATTTATCGGTTATTCGTATTCGTTTTACGTACCCGTAGTGGGTGTATCATTAATTACGCGCTGGCGGATATAATCTGCCGTTGGCGTTGAAATTTTCAGGCATTAAAACCAATTACGATGATCGTGCAGTAACCTCCTGCGGCTGAATAATGAATCGCGAACGACGACGTCGATCATACAGGATCAATTGGGCGTCCAATCGATCGCTCGCGCGCCCTGATCAATTATACCGCCGCCGCCGCCGCCACGGACGATCCATCCATCCATCGCGTGGTACACGCTTCGCTACTGGAACGGATGCCCGCACTTCGCCGAATTATATATGCAGGATATAATAAGCTAGCGGTCCTCGAGATATCGGCGAGTTATGGGCCACCCTAATGGTCTGTAGTGTTTGATTTACAGCGTGGGATACGTGCGGCACTACCAAATGCATTTCCGTAGACGTGCACGCGAGCAATAAAGCGTGACTGCCAGCTTTAGAGAAAGACAGACAAACAGAGAGAGAGAGAGAGGAAGAGAGAGAATAGCCGCGCATCTTTCACGGCGATAGATCTCTCATCGCTCCTCTTTCTGATTACTACCATCTGGCAGCCGACCTTGTCTGAATATCGCCCTTCACATGAAGAAGACGCCATAAACTATCGCGAGGATGAATTTATTTCTATTAAATGGAAAAAATTGCTTATACACAAAGTAAATCTTCCGAGTATGTATATTTAACGAGCAATACTACACTATAAAAATATATTGAACATAAAACCATCATTATTAGATGTGCAATATAGCTTTTTTAATTAAGATTGTAGATAATGTGCACAGTATCTTCTGTCAGTGTATGATACTTTAATAGAAAATTCAGACAATTGACTGAAAATAAAAATCGTGCACTGTATCACACAAATACTGATCTGATAATGATATTTATATAAATAAAAATATTAATTCAAAATACTATTTGTATTAATACTTTGTACAAATTAATAATTTAGTATTTTGAATTAATATTTAATTAATTTAGTATTTTAATAATTTAATAATTTAGTATTTTGAATTAATATACAAATTAATATTAATTCAAAATACTAAAGTACTGTAGGATATCTTATATAGTATATTTATAGTTGCGAATTTTTACATCCTTTCAGACAATTGTTTCAAGACCTTCTGTAATACAATTAATTTTTTATTTAGTGTTAATAATTGCAATTATTAATTAAATCGTTAAATGTATTTAAATATCATATAAATAAAAACTATAAAGATAAGAACGTCGTTTTATTTTTATAAAACTCATTTGTTACTGAAATGGTTGCACCTTCTGCGAATGATATTCGAAAATATCCCTCCCCCTTTGCCCCGCGGAAGACTCGCCGGAAGATATCCTTCCTCAGTATTTATGGAGCAATATGGCTCGTACAACGAACTATACGCGCGGGAGGGTGTACATCATCGCACGGACGGTACACGTTCGCGTTTCGTAATTGTGCAACGGGCAGATAAACTGGCGGGTAAGTAGCTTCCGCGAAATGAGTTATGCACATCTTTGAGTTTACTCACAGCGCGAGAGAAAGACTTTTTTTACCTTTGTGCTAATCTAAATTTATGAATTCCATCGTTTACCTCGCACCACGAAAACGTATGAAAAATATAATTTATCGTGAATTAAACAAAAGAACAATCTAAATTAACCGAATGCGATTAGCTCTATTTGATGAAGCAAACAAATTTTTCTTTTGAGCTTTTAAAATGCATGATATTCTATATCAGTAAAATAAAAATATGACAAAATACACACGATAACGTAAATCGAGAAAAAATAGGAGAATATTTTAAAAGCAGAGAAAAATTATTTTTATAATAAAAGAAAATTTTTTAAAATAGAATGTATTTCCTTTTCGCGTGACAGCTCAATATAGAAATCCGCATATCGAAATCGTATCAAATATACACGACACATCCAAAAGCTGAAAATGCATGAAACTTGAGTAAACTCAACGCAGCCGTATATTCCTAGAATAAACATTGCCATGTATTACAACGGAATTCCATTTCGGATTTATAATCCTCGATCGAAGGGTGACTTTAGCGTGGCCGACGTCGAGAGACAACGGCAAGTCGATCCGATTGCAAAAGACTAAATGAACTAACTCGTCGGCTTCGATAAACATCCGGCGACGTCGTCGGGCGTGTATTACCACTCCGGCTTCTTCGTGAAGCGTGCATGAGACTAAGAGCGTGCAGAAATATCGGGAGAATACTCCGGGGAACGGAAACAGAAGAGAAGAAGTTAAGAATGAGACGGACGGAAGTAAATCTCTCGCCCAGCTGCCGGCGCTGTAGAGTTCTCTCCCTTTCCACTCTCTATCTTTCGACTCTCGGATTCCGCGAGGAGTTTAATATAATGGCTAATATTATCGGGAGGATCCGTACAATGCAAACAATTTGAACCTGCCCGCTCTCGACATGAGAGAGAAAAAGAGAGAGAGAGAAAGAGAGAGAATAAAAGAGAGAGGTTGAGCGCGCGATAAGACGAGCAATGAACAGAAAATAGTGCACCAGCCTGCCCGAGGAAACTGCGAGCCTCAGTCGACTAAATACGACGGACATCGGTAATCGATATCGCACAATGGTCCACGGAAAACGTACTTTGGTCGAGAGGGCGCGTAATATCATCCCCGCATCACGTATAGTATACGCGTCTCCGCGCGATCGCCATTTCCTCGACGCGATTCACCGATCATTGGCGCAATTTCATTATTCTCTCTTGACGGGCCGGTTCTTGGCGATTCGTATCAATTACTCAATCAAAAACAGACTCGCCAAAATGGTAACGTCAAATATTTAGTTCTTATGTAAATTCAATTAAAATTAAGATTTAATATTACATTAATTATTATTGGAAATATAAATAAGAAATTGTGCTGATTTTTCTTGTCTTTCTACAACTTCCACGTTCATTAAATAGTAACACCACATGTAACATTGCTTGTGTTTTTACCGTCGTAATTAAAAATAAGATTCTTTCATTTCGTATAAAAAATAAATTATTCGCAGCAAGATTTTCAATTTAATGGACTGCCATTAGATAGCTTCGTCATCGCGTGAGTAGGTCGTGGTTGATTCTCTGTGATTTTAATAGCTACGGACGAACACGAGTACAAAACGGCGAAGGAAAGGGGGGAGAGAGAGAGAGAGAGAGAGAGAGAGAGAGAGAGAGAGAGAGAGAGAGAGAGAGAGAGAGAGAGAGCGTTTATGAGAGGGGGGGGGGGAGAGAGAGAGACACACGTGGTCACGTGGCAATAATAGGACCGGTGCGAGATGGCTCTCGAATATATTACAAAAGAATCTATCTCCCATCGAAACGCTCTCTCTCTCTCTCTCTCTCTCTCTC
>Ga0157363_1006243_pt1 | contig 11185 bp, 10 predicted proteins | sample AttsexASBM1_FD_111477 | JGI IMG/M metagenome (GOLD analysis project Ga0157363, IMG submission 111477) | Fungus gardens microbial communities from leaf cutter ant in Ribeirão Preto, State of São Paulo, Brazil - Atta sexdens ASBM1 | ecosystem: Host-associated > Fungi > Mycelium > Unclassified ...
CATATAAATAAAAAAAAAAAATTATATTTTGCACTGTAAATGAAAATGAATGAAGAGTAATAAAAAAAATATACGTATATATATATATATATAATTATATATATATATATATATATATATATATATATATATCAATATAAGTATATAAACGTATATTTTTTTTATTACTCTTCATTCATTTTCATTTGCAGTGCACAAAATAATTTTATTTTTTTATCAATACGTATAGAGATAGAATACGTACATACATGCGTACATAAAAATAATAATAACATATAATACTATATAAATGTTAAAAACATACGATACATAAAGTGAAAATTAAAATATTAGTAATACTATGTAATACGTATATATAAATACGTATATATAAATGTAAAACCAATATGACATATGAAGCGTAAATAATAATAATACATAATACATAATAATAATACTACATATAAATGATAAAAACGTAGGATACATAAAGTATACATTAAAATAATAATAGTAATACATAAAATACTACGTATAAATGATAAAAGCATAAGATATATACAATAATTGTAAATTAAAATAATATTGTAATAGTAATATATAAAATACTAATACACATAAATACCATATAAATGTAAAAACATACGATATGTAATATATGAAAGTAAGTATAATACAATAATAAATATACAGTAATAGATAAAAAAATAATAATAATATAATAATAATACAATAGTAATACATAATAGTAATACATACTACGTATATTACAAAGGTATCCACCAATGTCTTCATAGTAACATCTTCGTCGAGTCCGGTATGTAATCGTCATTTGTAATCGTATGGACTCAGAGCGATTTTCGATTTGAATATCGTGTATACCTCATGTAATTTAGATTGTATACACGATTGACGGCGAGTCATTTCAATCTCTTCGTTCGAACAATGCATGTAATCGAACATTATATCGTTCGTTATGACATCACTCTTTATTATCTATATCATTTTTCGCTTTTTTAATGTAATTCTTACCGTCCATCCTCACTGCATTTTCGCTCTGAGTCCAACAATTTGGTCATTAATACATTATTCCTTCATCAGGCCAAGATACTTTTTTGTTCGCGAGAGGTATACTGTACGCGTTATCCGCTGGATAATTCGTGTCAAATCTAACGATATCGCGTTTCATAATCTCGTAAGCATTGTCATATTCTATATGGTAAAGGAGACTATCCGTGTTGGTGTACATGATCTTACATTTGTGACGTTATATCGGTGACATGTACTCGTGGTGAAATTCGTACAAGATTTTCAATATGTCGAGTACACACGTATCCACGTAAATCGATTTGTTGAACTTCACCTCGAGTTTGTGCAGTTCGACAGTGATCAAATTTTCTGCAAAGATGCTACGACTATGAAAATTTAGCTTCGCGATCATTACCTCCGCGCTGTATCATCCGTCCTATTTTGTTAATAATTTTACGTTTACGTGATTTCGAACATTTTCCATAGTTTTGCCGAATACCACATTATTCATTAGTTTATACAAATTTTTCTCGAAATTTTTTGCGCGCATTCTAAACTGCGTATTGAGTTCAATGTAATCACGGACCCAGGCGAATTGAGCAAATTATAACATCTGGTGGATCTTTGTTACGCGAAAACTGTGACGAGCACATTGCTGGTTGCGATAGTGGATGACGTATCGCTGTTTATCATACTACATCGCTAGAAGTTTAGCCTCATGTTTGCCGGGCGACTTATCGGCGAATTGGACAGAACGGTAGATCAGTGTGTTGTCGTGTAGATGCTGAGGATACTCGAAATCGACCTCAAGAATATAATCAGTAAATGAATCCATGATCGCGCTCACGTCAAAGTTCGCAGCCTCTTTGACCCATTGAAATTTGGAATATGGCAATGGTTGATATATCGCCCATCCGTACAGATTATTTACGTCATAGTACATAAGGTACGACAACGGTTTCGATGGGTTGTATGAACATGTACTTGTTATTAGTCTGCGCATATCTGTCCGAGCATTGATTGAGGCTATCGCATATACCGCGCTCGATGAACATATCGATGTCGATGAGCAACTCAAATCTTATGCGTATATGTTTTAACATCGTGAAACGTGAAACCAGACAAGGTGTAGTGGGATCGAAGCCGTAACTCGCGATGCAAATTTCGCGAAAATTTTTGAAAATGTTGGTTAATAACAAGAATGTTTTCAAGTACAGATGTACTGTATTCGCCGAGCGTGCGAATGGAGAGTCGCTGCCAGACGTTCTCGGCGTGAGCATAATCGCTGTCGGATATAGTATCATCCGTCGATGAACTGAAAAATAATTCGCGCAATGGTAAGCGCATGTTCTGCAATTTTTCGACGCAGTCAACGTATTCAGAAAGACTCCTTTACACATCAGTTATTCAAATTCTTTATCTGATAGTGTTGAAAATTTGGAACGTACAATTTTTAATTTGTCTTTGTCGAAATACGACAATTTATCGAGATTTGCATTTAGAAACTTATAAGAATCAATGAATCTTAATTTTATGCAATTTTCTGAAAATTATTTTCATTTTTGTTTTAGGTGCTATCGACATGTTTATGAACGAAATGTATAGTATTTTTCTTTTGTAAAGTTCATCTATATACATATGTGTCCATTCTACATGGTAGCGATTTCTTTAATTATAAAATGCGCGTCGTAGGCCGATAAATTATGAAATATGACTGGAATATAGGATGAATTTTTATAATTTAAGTTACAATTTGAATGCGCTGCACTACGGTATCTATCGATTAAGTGGCAATGATCGCGGACCCGTGTATCGTTCGGCGCAAATGGTTTTTCACATACGAGGTAATACATCACGCTACAATATGCCTTTCATTTCTGTTCATTGCTGTTTAAACAACGCTTTCATGAGCATTGGCGGATATGATTTTTTTTACTCGATAAACCAAATCGTTGAATTGTCGCGCGAACCACTCTATACAGTCTTCATCATGATTCATCGATTCATCAACAACGAGTTGTCGTATAAGCAGTACATGTAATACGCGATATTAAATATATTGTGTCGTTGATATTCAGAATCCCTATCCTTTAGAACACAAATCGATACATATTATTAATGACACTCGTTCCAAATTGTTATAATTGCCGAATTCGAGTCTTCTGTCATTCTCGCTCGGCAGTCGGTTGGCGCAGTCGTTCGTCTTTTGGCAGTCCACTTCATGCGACTGCAATTTTTCTCTCGAGCTGAAGTAATGGAAATACCTACAAATAGAAATCATTTTTCACTATTTTTTTTTACATATTGCTTTTTTATCGGCTTTTGTTATTATATTTATCACAGAAATATTTCTTGTTCTTTTGTTTATTGAATTGCGAGCTCACGAAGCGCGATAGTTCATGATCCATGCAAAGTAGCCGATACTATCTTTGTGTGGATCTTGCAGGTACAACATATTGATATTCTTTTTCTTTTTATTGCTGATGAGTCGCAGAGGAAGATCCATTTTCATGCCGTATACTTTGATCCACATCGCGTTCAAATGTTCGAATTTGGAAATATCTTTTAATGTCGGAAACTCGATACCCGCGAGATTCAATACTGGAATGTAATGCGAGAATGATGATTTATGATTCACATTTCTTTCTGCGGGGTCTTACAGAACGGCAATCACTGACCAAGCAAAACGCGCATTGTCGTACATTTATCACCGCCTTCTTCAACATAATTTCTCACGGCATTTCGATTCCGCGACATACCGCGTGCATGGAATTTGTTCACATTAATTGTCAAATTGTGGATTCGCGACAGCGCCCGCTGTCACGTTCCTGGAATTCTTCGAGCGATACAAGGATAGGCAATATATAGTGCCGATCGTATTACTCGCATATATTGATACATCGATATATTTCGCTGTTCTTTGTAATTATGCTCTTATTAGTTTATCGTTTATCGTTCATCGCAAACTCGCCGTTGAATGCGATGTTTACTTTTACATTACCGTATCTTTTTATAGCGTCTCGCATTCCCTCAATTTTTCGCATTTTCACTACATTGTCAGCGTCTTCCAAAAACCTTGACTCTATGTAATCCGCGTTGACCACTGCACCGGTCAGAACACATTCTCAAAGGCGGCATCGATCTCTCGCCAGAAGAGATCTATCGTTTCCATTCGCGTACTCGTCACCAACGTGCATGAATCATCACTCCAATTATGAGTATTCGCGAGTCGCGTGATCCTCGTCACCACGGATTGTCTGTGTCCAACGGTGAGGCGCGAACGTTTAGCACGACAACGTTCGTCGAGCTGCACTCATCCAGCCATTGCAGCCATTGCAGCCACGTGAAACACTCCACCAGAGAAGCGACCTAACCGCACTGCTCCATCAGTTCGTGTTCCATTCGCTCGTGGTTTTCCATGTCTTTTTCACTGTCTTTAGATCATATTCTTAAATGAAGCATTTATATGTGACTCATTCACACACGTTGCAGTGCCGCTTTACATCTAGAATGTTACAGTATTTTATCTTAGTATTCATCTTAGTATTGTTATTTCATCTTAGTATTATTATGTTCCTCTACTAAGGTGCACTCTTCACAAGGATGGCACAATTGATTACGCATATACTTATCGCACAGGTCACGAAACATTTTTCGAGCAGGATTCTCCTCGCAGTCCTTTATTAAACTAAAAGCTTTGTACCAAAATCTCTCTTCGAAATATATGTGCACCGTTTCGTCTTCTAATCCGAATTCCGTCTTCGTCCGAATCAATATTTCTTTTCATCATCGTTATCATCGTTATCATTGAACGGAGCACTGATTTTGTTAATAAAATTTTATAGTTTGCACACATTGCTCAACACTATGATCTTCCTTGGTGATTTGCCATACACTACTAAACAATTCACAACAAATTTGACAGATGTCACTTTAACAACATGGCTACTATGATCTAACAAATTTCGAGCATCTCTATTGAAAGACCCTACATATATATATATATATACTACATATATATATATATATATATATATATATATATATATTTCAACCGCACTCATAAGCGTGGTGCAAAATCTTTGTCGCGCATTCGTGATCGTAATTCTGTACAGTTTCTCCAGTAGTCACCACTTTCCTCTTAGAACTGGTAATATCGACTAATCTACAGACTTCAATTATTCCTACTCTCAATACCGGGCACCAGGCACGAGACAGCGTGCCACTCTTTCTCAGAAGTAGCTGAAAGATTTGACGTGAATTTCAAAGATATCTATAAGATTACGAACACAGATGGTCCGAATAACTGACTGCTCAGCCAGAGGTGAGATTAGTAGAAGGGATGATTTCGGGAACAGAGAATATCTTAAAGAATGAGCAGGACGACAATATAATATGCAGAATTTATAACAAGAAAAGATAACAAAGATATTCGATTGCTTGCTTACATGTACTCGTACACGTTAGATATTAAATGGTCGCTCATGCATTATTCAAGGCGTTGAGGAAGGCTGAATGGCCCTCGTAAGCGGCGTTCTCGATTCGCGATGTTAGATACAAGAAATTCTTATCTCGATGGTGCGAATTTTAAGTTTCCAAATCACTCTACAAATCATTGATGTCATACAACGTAAAATAGCCGCGCAGTGGCAATCGCAGTGATGCTTGACCGTGTCTATCGCGTGCACGAAGCTCGACCGCGAGAATGACAATATCTGTTCCGGAAAATGATGGAATTACAGAGCATACACGAATATCACCTGAAATCTCACACTCTTGGAACAATGAAGCGCGACACCAAATTACGGCGTACGATACAACACAAGGACGCGAGAAATATGATCCGAAATCTAACATAATTCCGACACTCAACCGCGATACAAAATACGACGCAATAATATAATCGAAATGACTATGGCCGCCGCATGTAAGAAAATAAATCGGACTTAACGAGATCCGAATGGTATTAGGCGAAATGGCACGATCATGCGCTGCGCGCCTACTATGGCGGTGCAGTTCCTCGCAACAATCTCCGTCTCAACGAAACTAATAATAAGTAATCTATTCACGGATTTGTGTGAATTGGGAAATCGGCAGCTTACAATACTGTACTCTCGTCCACAGAATCTTCTCTTTAGCGGTTCTCACTTTTTTTCTCAACTTAACGTCGTTAATGGCTTTGGCTGTTTTGTGTCTTCGCTTCGCACGTCTTTCTCTATATCGTTCGCCACAGCACAAGTGCCGGCTTATCCTGGGAATGCGCCAGCATCTCAGATTGTCATTCTTTTTCAAGTTATAATAATGCGGAAACTCTTATTTTGTTACGATAATGTATTATATGCGTAATTCTGAATTTGTAATTTTTTAACTGAAGATGACCTAATTTAAGGTCGAAACGTTTATTTTTCTAATTGTTATATGATTAAAATATAAAATATTTTAGCTGCGAACATCTTGCGTTGTGGTGTATGCCGTTAAGAGATTTGCTCGTTTTAAAATTTGACCATGTATCGACTTTTATTGGTATTATAACGCTGACATAAACATATGTTCTATTCCATTCTTTGAATTTGTTAGAATATATTTCGATATTACAGCTTGTATATTATTAAAATAATGTAGTAAACTGATGAAAATATTAACCCAAGACTTAAGATATATTTTCTAAATTCATGTAAAAAAGAGAAGAATTAATTCCACAATATTTACAAGGATTCATTCAGTATCAATCCAACTTGTTTGTGAACTTTGCGGTATAAAATGCGTAGATTCAAACATAATTTCATTGTTAGGATAATACAATTAGAGCTAAAAGACGCATAGACAATTATCTGATACCAAAAATGAGCTTTTCAAGCATCATATCTAATTTCATGTCTCTATCAGATTATTTGTCTCTTTCCTTTTTCAATCGACAAGAATTTATTTTTAATAAATCATGGATGAAAGAATTCAACAGAATAAATAAAAAATTAGAGAACTTAATAACAAATGCAGCTCGAAGAAAAGGAAAAGAAAGGGATAAAACCGATCTAATTCAATTTACTATGATCAAAATTCATTAATAACTCCAAATTCATTCCATCAAAGAGTGAAAAAATTTCTACTCAGGATTTAAACAGAAGATTTAGAAATTGCCTTCCACACTAGTATTGATCCAATTAAATTTGATGATAATTTTAATTTGAATAACATTAATGATAACTGGCTAATTAATTTGAGTAACGTAGAAAATTTTATAAACAAATTTTTGAGACTCCCACAGGATCACTCTTGTCTCTTGGTAATATGATCATACAGGATTTGGAAGAAATTGCGATTGGAAGATTGCTCGATTGTTATTTTATTTCGATATGTGGATGACATTATTTTGGCCGCTTCATCTGAGTGTGGATAATATTTTGGGAACTTTCAACTCTTTACATACTAGATTACAATGCGGAAATTTGTACAGACAGAAGAATTAGCTTTTTAGATACGCTATTGATTGTCAAAGAGGGAAAACTTATGTTTGATGGATACTGCAAAGCTATCTTCTCTGGCAGATTCTTCAATTTTAATTAACATCATTCTGTTTGTCATAAGAGAGGTGTCATTTATGGATTTGTATATAAAATCATACGTTTGTATCTTGGTTCCAGAAAAATATTGTAACTTGATTAACTATTAATATCTTTTTAAATAATGGATTTTATAATTCATTTCCTCAACGATCCATAATAGAATTAAGTTTTACATTCACAAAGAACAAGAATACCACTAATAATAAAGTCAAAGTAAGTTTTTGCAGTTCCGTTTGTTAATTCTATATCCGATAAATTTTTACCGCTTGTAAATATGTTTAATTGCAAGTTAGCTTACATTATTCCAACATTTAAAAATTTAAAAAAAAAAAGAGAAAGATCATTTGGAATCATTACATAATCAAAAACGTTGTCTACAAGATTTCATGTGATGACTGTGATGTTAGTTACGTGGGTCAAACGAAGAGGCAGTTGAAAGCTACATAAGCACGTTTCCGATTATTAAAAAAACAAAATCTTTATTGATTATTTCTATCATCTCGTCATCATCTCTTTGAGGAGAATCATAATTTCAAATGAGAGAATGTAAAAATCTTGGACATAGAATCATATAATAAGAGATTAATTTCGGAAATGGTGCTTAAAAGACAAAAATATTAACGGAATTAACAAATAAAATGATACGGAATCATTGCCTGAATTATATGCTAACATCATATAATCTCTTTCTCCCTCTAAGTCATTTTCCTTCCAGTCTTTCCTTTGTCTATTCGTCTCCTCTAGCTATTGTGTTGCGTACTTCTGAGATACATCTGTCTCGATCTCGCAGTATATAGCCTCAGGCACATCTTTTTTCGTGCATTACAATTTGCACATTATAATTTGCTCCAATCTAAGATGGATATCTATACCATAAGCGAGCGTTAATTTTCTCCTTTTAATGAGGTTAAATTCTTACTTAAGAAGATACATTTATTTATTATTTAATTTTTTATTCTTATTTATCCTTACAGTTGCATAATAGTGTGAACTTCTTGTTACGGTTACTTTATATGTTTTTTATAAATCTTTTTAATTTAACTTCTGCACTGTTGTAATGCTTCCAATGTTTTTCATGACTACTATAAGATTCTTAACTTTAGACTCAACATTTTTTATAATACGGGACAATTATTACAAGAACATAAATAAAATGCCACTATTAATCGAATTTTTTATGTTGGATTATATTGAAGGACCAAACGAATGACTACATCATTACAAGCATTTCAGCAAACAATACGTATTTATTCATTATACGTATTAAGTTATCGAGATTTTAGATAGTTTGCTGTTTGTAATATTTTAATATTTAAAAAATTGTTAACATTGAGAATGCCCTGATTAGCCTCGAAACGTTTGTTTGTTGTAATTTCATATTTATTATTTTTAAAATACAGTATACTTTTTCGGTTTTTGTATCTTTGGCTCGTAGCTCTTCAAATTATTGAATTTATTAATTTCTTTATTACTATATATTTATTTATTACTATATATTTTTTATTTCATGTATCGTACATTTATATACGTATTTTATATTATATTGATATAGATATTATATGTATACAAAATATATGAATGAAAATTTTATCAAATGACATTGTTTTTATCTCGCCGCCGTCGCTGCCGCCGCGAACTCTAGCCGCGCTAAGAAAAGCGCTGTTGTTTATAAACGGAATGTGTTGAGACAAAGGATAGGACGAATGGGAAGTAAAGACAATACAAATATTGAGATGGCGGAGTTGGCGATATCAGTGTTTATATAAACATTTGATATCTGTTTATATAAACATTAATATTATCAATACGCCATGTGTCCCGGGGGGAAGGAAGGGGCAGCGCGGAAAAGTTCTCAGAGTCCGTGGCATCAATGTTCACATAAACATTAATATTTCTTAAGTAATATAATATAATGGGCTCTGGATAATCTGTAGATGAAAGAGGCGCGGAGCGCGTGGGATACTCGCTGGTGCGAGAGAGAAAGCGTGGGGGGTACTCGTAACCGCCAAGAAAGAGAGAGAGAAGGCGTGGAAAAGGCCCCAGCACTATCGGTGTTTACCGATCAATGATACATACCGCCATGTTGTAACATCATGTATCATGGGGACTGCTACCGCTGCCGCGGATCTCGCACATACCTCAAAATGCGTCGCGATACTATAACGCGGACAAGATATTTTGTCTAGGAAATTGGTGACATATCATCGATGTTCCGGCTGCTAAACAAAACGCCATCAATGAGAGGTAGATGATGAAATCTACGTTCTCACAATTTCTTTCTTTCAAAGTCAGAAACGTCGATATTTATCTGGAAAGAATCACGAGATCGGTGATCGCGACGAATTAAGAAAAACGCTGATAACGATATTTTTTTTTTTAAGAGATCGGTGACACATTGTCGATGCTGCGATCCAAACGGAAGGACAGACAAAAGGACAAAGAAATCGAATCGAATGGAATATATAATGAGTCATCAGCGCGCTGCTTAGTTAGTGCCTTGTAAGATCACCGAACTAATCACAATAAATGTAATGCGAAAAGTATAGCTGACCATCATGCGGACGTTGAGGTCATTGAAGACATGGACGATGTAGCCGAGTATATTAGAAACGTGGATAAGGAACAGTTCGCGAATATTAGAGACGAAATTTTCGAAATGCTTGATGAAATAGAAATAGACTTTGAGCAAATAATGAACGAAGATTCATTCGATGAAGAAGTGCTATCTGATGATACTGGATGTGCTAGTGATATGAACGAATATGAAATTGTAAATAGAAAAATTCGTGTCGTCTCCGAAATTCATACGTTGAACGCTCGTACTAAGCACTGTGTAATCCACAGTTATTATACAGATGATTCTTTAACCATGTACATCATACATGAGTCGTATAGTTGACATTGACGATGGAGGAATGTATCTCGTCAGGAAACATGAGAGCTTTGAACATTATATTTCCGTGCAGTGCGTGCCAACTCTGCACACATTGAAAAAAACTATTGTGGACGGTATTGTGAGCGAAAATGAACGCGAAAAGTGCGCCTGAAGACTGTAACTGTAACCTCCGTGGAGGAGAGATAAAGGTATGCAAATATCGCAAATATCGGTGTAGTTCCTGTGCAATCGAGAAATAGGTATATGTGATGCGGAACAGGGAATTATCGAGAAACGTTCCGTGCATTACGTGATTTTTATCCTTGCCACAACCGTCCTGCCGAGTCGACTATTCGACGTTTGATGGCCAAATTCGAGTCAACCGGTTCGATAAATAATCAGTCAACACCAGTACATCGAAACGCAAGGTCTGCTGAAAACATCGCTGCTGTGCGTGAGACTGTACGGAAAAACCCGAGGCGGTCAATTTCTCGTCGTTCACAAGAACTTGGCCTTTCTGCGATTTCAATTTGGCGAATTTTGCGTCGGGACTTGGGTCTGCACCCATATAAAATTCAACTGACCCAGAAACTTAAGGTAAACGACCATAGACAATGCCGTGTGTTCGCTGATTGGGTTCTGGAGCAGTTGGAAGTTAACCCAAATTTCGCCAAACAAATCATCTTTAGCGATGAGGCCCATTTTTGGATGAATGGATATGTGAACAAGCAAAATTGTC
>Ga0157363_1006244_pt1 | contig 11184 bp, 6 predicted proteins | sample AttsexASBM1_FD_111477 | JGI IMG/M metagenome (GOLD analysis project Ga0157363, IMG submission 111477) | Fungus gardens microbial communities from leaf cutter ant in Ribeirão Preto, State of São Paulo, Brazil - Atta sexdens ASBM1 | ecosystem: Host-associated > Fungi > Mycelium > Unclassified ...
ACACCCACACACACACACACACACACACACACACACACACACACACACACACACACACACACACACACACACACACACACACACACACACACACACACACACATTATAAGTACATATTAAACTATTCGTTGTAATTGCAATATTAAAGATATCAAAAGATTTGCGAGTCATCGGATCTAATATTATTAGAGAATTTTTGCAATAGCATTGGTTCAGATCTGGTGAACGCTAAGTCACATTGTTTTTTTCTTAATTAGTTGTTAAGAAGAAAATAACGTGATTTAGCGTTCACCGTATCTGGATTCACGCTACTGCAAAAATTCCCTTTTATTAAAGCCGCCGAACAGATGCTTAGGGTGCTTTCACATGGACTGGTATTTTTCACGTTACGTGATATGCCAGTAAGTTAATGCGATAACCAATCAACGTCTCGCTTGCTTGGAAGTAATAGATATATAATTTCCATCGCGCAACAAAAGTTGAACTCAATCCAATTTTTGCCGCGCGGCGGAAGTAGTATTGCGTCATGTCTAGAGGTTTTACATAATGAGGTCGATTTAAGAACAATGAATGATTAGCTAGTGGGCACAACTTCCGTTGCGCGACAAGCATTGTTGTGTTCTGTGTGCACAGGAAATTAGAAGCAACTTCTGTCACTGAACTGAAAAAGAACAAGATATTAAAAATAGTTCGTTATATGTATCAAGAATCATCAAAAGTAAATATTTTGTACTTAATATGACACCATCATGTTTCATAGAAAAAACAATATATTAATATTAACAATTTAGTACAGTTACAATTTATTTGAGTTATAATATATGTTATAATGCTAAGAAATTATGTATAAAAGGATTTTATAAAAAAGCTCTTTATAAGTAAGAGAAAAACATATAAAATATTTCCTGTCTGTTTTAACAAAAAAATTTTTGTTTACAATTTTCTATACATTATTTAGTATTATTGCACATATGAATCAAATAAATTATGGTTGTACTGCATGGTTTGTCGTAATATGCTATTATAGTAATATTTAAGTATTAAATGTTTTATTTTGGCTCCTAATTCTTTTATTTATTTTATTGATGAATATTGATGTATCTTTTTGTATGAGGCATGGCAGTGTCATGTTGAATATAATAAACTTCAATCTTGCAAGATATAATAAATTTGCTTGCAGCAAATTTTTTATTTTGCAAGATTGAACTTAATTTTTTTTTAAAGTAAGTTAAGTTAAAATTAATAGAGAGCCTTGAAAATTTAATTAAATTTAATTTAATTAAGATACAAGTTAATCCATAATGAAATAAATTGAATTACAAGTTATGTTAATAAAGTAATTGAAAAATTAAATTAAAAGTTAGGTTCAAACGACAAAAAGAAATTTGACAGTTTTACATAATTTTTCATATTTTTCTCATATTCATTAAAGAATCACTGATTATTTTTGTTTACAACTAACGATTACATGATATAAAAGCGTTGTCCGAGGGGTTAATTAAAAAAAGTCAAATTAAAAATTATCGAAAATGTAATTAAATTAAGTTAAAAAGTTAATTGTCTACAATATAACCAAGTTAAAATTAATTAATTTTTTAACTTAACTTTTGACTTTTTAATTTAGCTACTATTCTGATATCTTTACATTTTTGTACTTATTAATTATAAAAAGAAAAGAACATTTTTTACATACAATAAATTAATCATCTTGTAGCTCATCGTGTTATGAGTTCATATTAGATTCGTTTTCTTCTGCATTTGCGTCATCATCATTTTCTTTTTCACTTAAATTATCTTGTAAGTTATCATTATTTTCTCTTTCCTGATTCCAGAATCACATTCTAACCTGATGCTCTCTTTTATGTACGCGGGTACTAATCCTGTACCTTTGTTTCGCTGATCACAAAGCCTCTCTCATACATGCTTGGAACTCTATTCTGGTCAATTTGTTGAAATGTCGACTGTTACAAATGGCTCTCATTTATTTTAAAGCAAAAATACAAATAAAATAAGAGCAAATACACATATATATACATATAAGCGTTTGCGGATATGTATTGTAGTACAACATATACTGTTAGTATGTAATACATATAACAAGAATGTACTATGTGTTTATATGGTATATAAATAAATGTGCCATATAAATATATATTGATATTTTATATATAATATTTAATTTTACAAATAATCTTAAAGCTTAATTCTTAATCTATATTATAGATGTATGTATATTCACATTGTAGTACATACTACATGCACATACATTATATTCTTGCTATGTATTATATGCTAACATTATACGTTGAACTACATATTCGCGCTTAGTAAATTAAAAGCTACAATGGTAAACAGGGATTAAAGAAAAATAAGTTGTACGTGCTTATTAATGTTTTGTTACGCAAAAATTATTTATAATTTTATTTATAATTTTATTTATAATTTTATTATAAACAACTCTACAGACATTACGTATTTGTAATATGATCATCTTCAGTATGTAGATAAATATAGAGAAATAACAAATAGCTGCAATATATAAATACATATATATGTGTATATATATACGTATATTTTTTTATTGCATACAATTTTTATTTATCTACACACTGAAAATTATATTATATGATAATTATATTATATTATTAAATTATATTATTATTATTATTTATTATTGTTATTATATTATTATTATTGTATTATTTAAAAAAAAAATTTTTTTAGTCACATAATTTTGAGATAACGAGTTCCACATACATTGTAACGTAATAAATTTTATAAATAATTTTGGAAATAGAATGCACAGATATTTATCCTTCTACTATACTAATTTATTTTTCAAAAATATAATTGTCATTGTTGCTATTTGAAAATTAATAATTCTATTTTTACATTTACTTACAACTTCTTCATTTTTTTTTTCATTAGCTCTTTCAAATTTTTGCATCTGTAGCTCTGTTAAAATATTGATTTTTGTAACGCTCGTCGTTACTTTTATTTTAATTTCACACAATGGAAAATACGTTCCAGTATCGTTTAACTTTCTATGAACAAGATATTCATAATTATATATGTATTTCAATATTACATAACATTAACATGAATAATGTTATATTGTAGTATAATTAGAAGCATATGTATTTATGTGTACACATACACACACGTCACATACACGCGCGCGCGCGCATACGGAGGGTAGGAAGGAATAAGGAAAGGAGAGAAGAAAGGGGAGAAAGGGAGAATTATGTTATGTTATAATATTATTCATGTTAATTCTATATAAAAAAATGATAAAAAGATAAAAAGCATATGTATATAGTATATATATATAATTGTATATTATATTTTATATATTAATTTGTGTATACATATATATATATAAAACTTCAATTGTGTTTCTACATTGTCCAATCTTTTTTGAATTTTTCTGTAAGATTTTAATTTGTATAAATAATAAGTAATCACATTTTTAAAAATGTAAAGTTATATTATACGTCGTTAGTGACACTTTATGTTAAGAATTGTTTATAATCGTATTTATGTTCATTTATGTTTTTATTTATTGTATTATTTCTATTTTTCTCTAGAATATTTATATTATTTATGTATTGTTAAATAATTATTTATTTATTAATAATTAAACAATAACAAAATAAGACGTATGCTTAAACAAATGAAATAAAATCAAGATCAATAAATGAGCTTAAGATATCAGATTATTAATAAAGAAATAAAATATCAAATTCATTCAAAACAATGACATGTTTCGACTTTACTTAAGATGTATTTACTTTGGACGCTTTTGCGCTGTGTTTCAATCTGTCTTCCTTCTACAAATATAATATATGTATTGACTTTGACTAATTTCATTTATTTATTTATAATATATAAATTGTGATCTTATTACACTCTCCGTAATTCTGTTCTATTTTCTGCTGCAATTTGTTGTCATTGCGCACTATAATTTGTCTTTACCATAGATTCATTTATATTTAAATAATTAATTGCCTTAAACTGATTGTATGTATTAATAATATTGTCTAAAATGTTATGTTGATTTGATGTGAATGTCGAGCTAGATGTGATAGGTAAACGTTCTGTAAAATAAATGTGTGATAATGTATGTGTATCTTAGTGCGTGTGTGTATGATTCGGTATTAATGGTGTTTGTAAAGATGTTGATCAGATATTTCAGATAGATTTCTGAACGATATTGTGCCTAAGTAGATATTTGTGCTGTATAAGGATTGCATGATGTATGTAAATTATTATTATTATAAATATTATTAATAAACCAGGAATTTTCTTGTAAAATTCCTCTTAATTCCATTATATTTGCCTCCATCATCTTAGTTATCTATTTGTCGTCTATTTGTCGTGCTGCAATTTTCACTATTTTTCTATTAATAACATTATCAGAAGAGGTAATCTTGTATTTGGATGGTTTTATAATAGGTCTTTTTGAAACAATTTTCTTTGATGTAGCCATTGTTCTGTACAATGAGATAATTATGTAATACATCATATAAAAATTATATACAATACAATGTTAATATCCATTAAATGCAAATTAATTAATAACGTACGTAATAATTATATAACATAAAATTATTGAACATATATTAATAGTAACATATAGTTATCATTATTGAAATGTTTCGCATCTTACATATTTTCATATGGAAAGCAACGTAACAATGTATTTGTATAAAAACATTGTACTTTTTTATTTTGTAATGTAGACGATCTTTATTTTTCTATTTTCTATTTTCCGAATAAATCTTAATAAAATATCATAAGAAAAAGAATACATTGAATGAACAAAAATAGTTAATTTTTTTTCATTTATACATGTACAGATATTTTCAATTATACGTGTCCCAATTTTTATAATCTTTGTTACATATACAATAAAAAATACGTGTAATACAAATATTTTTAATAGATAATATAATATATCAATATTCTCGTATATACAAAAAAGGATTAATATTTGACTTATTAAAAAAACTGATCTAACGTAAAAATTTAAACATTTGAAAATATTAAAACTGTGGAATGTGCTAAAATCAAAAAATAAAAAATAATATACAAGTAACAATGACAATTGCAATATTCCATAATAGAATGTAAGTTTTAAGTTTTTATTATGTGTAATATACTTGTAATATTATTGTAATATTATTACTATACTATATTGCGAAGTTTCTGTATAATCTTTGTCATCACTACTGTCATTCACAAATATATGATTCCAGAAAGGCATGTTGTAACATTTTGCACTTTATTAATATTAATGGAAAAGATACGAGAACTCAATTCAGAACATTTAAAGATGTCTAACGCTGAAGATAAAAGAACAATATTGCAAGAGTCATGTATCTGTAAAAATTTGTTTTCCACCAAATAATATTGGCCATGAAAATATTAGTAACAATGTAAATAGATCCATCATATAAGATGCAACAATTGTCACGTGTATTTGTGGTGAATAAAATTCCATTAAAATTAATTTTATGATATTGACGAGGATTGTAAGTAATATTGTGTGGGAGAGGACCTGTATTATGCTTCATAAATACATTAATAGAAGAATCAATATTGCAATGATCAATTACTTCAAGTTGCTTTCATTTCTATTGGAAAATCTGTTAAAGAGGAAGATCAGGTTTTCTACACAATTTCCTAAATATTGTCATTTTTGCGAAAGCAGAAAAGAAATCAACAGGACCTAATACACATCATTAATCGCACATCATTAATAAGGTAAATAACAGTATGCATGTTGTAAAGAAATGTTGGACATACAAATTTTCGGATCTAATAACAAATTTTTTCAAAGCATGATTTGTAAAATTAAATACGCTTCTGATGGTGATACGCAAGTTAAAATTCTTATTGCTACAAGTAAAAATAAAAAGTGTGTGTACATTTCCTGTTGTACAATACCGCACGTTACAACTGGGCCTGAATATAATAAAAATTGGCGAAATTCTGTGGCTTTACTATATATTTCATACACACATCAAGTGACCTAGAACGTCTTGCAAAATCGGATGGATAGTAATCTTTAAGTATTTCCAATCGTTTGCTTATACAAGTAATAGTTCTTGCAGACAACTTTAAAAATCGTGAATATTTCCCATATATCCACGTAGATAATAATTTTTTCATAACTCTCAGGCATACAAGATGCATATACTCAAATGGAACCTGCGAAACCATTCCTATTGATAACATCGATAACGAACTATTGCTATTTCTATGGTGATCATCATCTAAAAATGCGACATACTCTTCATCCATACGAAGAGTATGAGATTTACACGGAAAACATAACGACTTTCATCACATACCAGAAATTTTACATTTAGAGCATGGTTGATTAAACGATGTATAGTTTCAATGATTGAGAACAAAAGCATGAGCTGGTGTGTTAGCTATGAAACTTCTTAAACATATTGGAAATTTTTTCAGTAATTTCCAGTAAGTAATTTTCAAGTAAGATATACCTTCATTAGACATTATCCTCTTAATATCTACGACAAAGTTTTCAAAAAATAAATTTAGTTTTGAAACATCCTTATATATTTATTTTATATACTTGATATTTACAAGCCTACACTAGATTAGCCAAATATAAATACTTTCTGATATGTCTAGATAACAACCATCGATATTAAAATCTATATTTAATTGATTTGGGAATTGATGTAATTGAAAAGTACAAAGAATACTAGAAATACCTACTTCTAGATCAAAATGGATATATTCGCCTGGTTCTATTTTTGATATAACAACTTTATTTCGCGGAGTTTTCAAAAACGTTCTCATATCTTTTCGTAAATTTTTTGAAAATTTTATGAAAACAAGAATGTATTCGTAAAAGAGATAGGAGATTATTAGTTTGCACATGACTAAAATTATTCTCAATAATGCTGGATGCCAATTTGTCTTAAAATGATGGCTCAATTGAGATAATACTATCAGAAGATGAATTATTATCAGAATAAGTATCGTTATATATTTCTGACAATTCATCTTCAATATTAATAACAAGCATATTATTTTCGATATCATCAATATTATTTTGGACATTGTCAAGATTAAAGACTGTAATCAAAACACATTCCGCATGTGAAAGAAAGAAGAATTGGGGGGGGGGAGGCACTATACATTAGAAACATTTAAAGTAAGTTCGAAACAGAAGCATCAAGATCATTATTAATAAGTGATCGTTTTTCGCAATTTTTTGAAGTTACTTTTAGAATGTAAATTATTTGTTTTCTTTATTTTATGCACAAATTTTGCAAACGCTTTCGCGAAATAGAATGTTTCAAAGTAAATGATTCCATGTTATATAATTACATATTTTTAATAATAACAATTAAAATTGAAAAAGATATTTTTAATACTTCCTTTTTGCATATTCTTTCATCTATATCTTTTCGTCCTTCTCTATTACTTGTCCTTTATTTTTTCTTCTGCACTACGAGATCAATAAGAATATTTTCCAATTGTCAATAAATGATAGCTCACTGGAGAAAATAATAGACAAGAACTATTATTAAAAAAATTGTATTACTTTTATAATTAACCCAACTGAATAGATCAGTAAAATATAATTTATAAAGAATACGTTTTAACAACGAGCAAGATAAAAAAAAAATATATATATATATATATATATATGTCTTTTTTTCATACATTAGAAAAATATCATTTAATATTAAGTAATATTTTAGACATATCATCAGAATATTAAATGTGTAACATTTTAAAAATTTTACTAAAATAGTATAAAATATTCTTGAAATATTAATAGATGATTATGTCTATTCCTGATAATATTATATGATTATTAAAAATAACATTATTTAATGTTATTGTAACATTTATGAACATTAAATAGAATTATTATGTGGGAAAAAGTGGCATTTTTCCCGTTAGATGGCATTAAAAAAACGCCACGAACTTTTTCCCATACCTAATAATTACGTTTATTTTAATTTGTAAAACTGTTATACGTGTGACGTTTTTTGTCCGTCACAAGGGCCATACGGTCCGACTGGAAAAGCGCGACTTTAGCATCTTGGATTCTCCCGAGGCAGAGAGGCGGACGTGTCGGCATTAATCGTTTGCGAATTTTCGAGTTTTGTTCTCGTATCTGCTTCTAAGCATGGAACACCATGTTTGATATATTCGTGTCTGTTTTCGTTTTTTTTGCATATTCTTATCGTAAGAATAAAATTTTGTAAGAATAAAAAAGAAATTGATCATTTACAATCGATTGTTCTTCTCACATTTGACTGTGATTGGTCAATTTTTTACTCTTACTTCTTACTCCATGTAGTGTAGATGACGCATTAAACTATAACTGTTTAACGCAGTTTTGTTGATATTCTTTAAACTATAAATGAAGACGAGCTTTTTAAATTCATCGGTGATTATATAATGTGGAAATATATAGCTTTCACAAAACAAAGTTGTATTTTCGCATAATGCGATTGATCAATCAATGAAATAATACAAACACGTTTATTATTCAGGTTGGACATAATTTTTTTCATAACTTTATGCACAATTTATGTATATATTTTCGTGATATGTAACATTTCAGAAAATGACGGTTTTATATGTAATATTGTTATAAAAACATACATTACATTCGCGACCTACGCTCCGATTTCCATTTTCGCTCCAATTTTTACACGGAAAAATGGCTACGGTTGTTATAACTGTAACGTTTGTTAACTTTCACTTATCAATATATTTGCTTGTGATAATCGTAAGATAGGCTATCTTAACAATCATAGCTGTTAAGATAATGGTTGTTAAGATATGTTCATTTTACGGTTATCGCAACCAAATGTATTGATAAGCGAAAATTAACAAACGATCGTAGCCATTTTTCCGTGTAAAAATTGGAGCGAAAAATGAAAATCGAAGGTCGCGAATGTAAGGAAAGAATGATAAAAAGGAGACTTAAGAGGTGAAAATTTGGAGAATAATGTAAGAGGTGAAAATTTGGAGAATAAAACATAGAAAAAGCAAACTCCATCTTTACATTTCGTTGTCCCAATTTTCGTGTCTTGAAAATTTCGTTTATATTCTTCCATCTTTTCTTACATTCGCTCCATTTCTCACTTTCATCAAGATAATTACATCTATTATTAATATCTATTTTCTACCTACAATTTTTAAATTGACTTCAACACTAAGTCAGATCCGTATGAATATCCAATCTGATCTCGTAGAGAGTGTTTCATTAAAAATTGACAATCTGTTTTTAGTTGCCGGACAAATCCTTCAGCCAATCACATGCTTCGAATCATTCAGTCATTAATTGCATTCAGTAAAATATGCTGCTCTAACTAGGACAGTTTTTTGAATTAGTGACTGACAATTAGGGATAAATCATTTTATCCTTGTTATGTACCAAACATTATATTAAACGAGGATAAGTAATACAGTGCATCCGGATAAATTTCCGAACACAATCCAATAAGCATATATATAATTTTTCCAAGTATCGCGACGTTGCAGCAAAAGTTGGGCGAAGTTTCGCGTACGCGACAAGCGAATGAGTCGAGCTGTGCATAGCTACACAAAGCTACAAAAAGCAGAATTAATTGAAAAATGTGATCTTGATATCAATTATGAAATTCCCTAGGATGGAAAGTGAAAAATGAAAAATTTCTCCATTAATTTCAATGGTAAAAATTTTCACTTTTCACTTTTCATTTTAGGGATAAAGTTTTATGATTGATACTCTTATATACTATAACCTTGATAACAAAACATCTTATAACCTCTATTGGAAAAATTATATATATGCTTATTGGATTGTATTCGGAAATTTATCCAGGTGCATCCATGTATTACTTATCCTCGTTTAACATTCAATGAACAATAAGGAGAAAATAATACATAGATACACTCGAGTGAAGACAACCTGGATATCGCGCGTCGCGTATCGCATGTCGCCCATTGCGTTGTTGTGCAAGAGCCATAACCAATCAGAAGTGATTCGTTATTGTAATTTCACATTTTATTGATTACGTGACAAATACGTCTCATGGGAGTACATGGGACTCCAGCCTAGGTTATTTGGACTGCTGCTTCATTCAGTTTTAATTAATTTTTAATTACTTTTAGGTATAATCAAGAATTTTATAAACTCACTCTATTGTACTTGTTCAGTATTTATGGTCTCATGATTTTGGTAAAAAATTTTTTAATATAATTAAAACAAAAAATGATTATATCTATTCATACAAAATTATACATATATCGATTTTGTTCGTGTATAAATAAATACGCCTATGTATAATGGATACGAATATGATATTTGTATTTATTGTTATATAAAGATATGTTATACAAAAAGATGCATTTTTTAAATTTTATGCGTATTGCTTTTTATTTATACAAGTATACATAGTTAACATTTTTTATTTGCTAAGTATGTAAGGTACATACGTACAATGCTTGTTATTTCGATTAATCATAGCTAATCGCTCTGAACAACTTGCAATAAATATAGAATACAGTGATATCTATTCACAATACAATGAATTAATAAAAAGTTACGTAAAAAAAGTTACGTAAAAAAATAGAAATAATAGAAAAAAAATTTTCATTTTTATGAAATATTACTTTGATAAAATTCCAGATGTATGTAACGTTTTCACTTCGACGTTTGATATATTTATGATGACATAATGTTTTGCGTATTCATCTTCGAATATTATATTAGACTAAAGTATAAAGTGCACATCCTCAACGTAAAATTTGTACTGCAACGCTGGAAAAATGTTGCTGAAATTATTCCACGTTTTGAAATACTTTTCAATAAAATTTCAGCATTTCAACAAAATTTCAATTTAATTTCAGCAATTTTTAGCTGAAAAATCCATTTTCGACAAAGTTTCAGAAAAATTTCACCAAAATTTTCAGACAAATTCCAGCAAGAATTTCAGAGAAATTTCAGAAAATTTCAGAGAAATTTCGATTTCAGTGATTTTTCAGTATGTTAGTTGAAAAATTCAATGAAGTTTCAGCAAATTTTCAGCAATTTTGCTGAAATGTTCCAAACGGAACAATTTCAGCGAAACTTTCACCAGGGTATATATATATATATATATATATATATGTGCGTGCGTGCGTGCGTGCGTGCGTGCG
>Ga0157363_1006245_pt1 | contig 11182 bp, 4 predicted proteins | sample AttsexASBM1_FD_111477 | JGI IMG/M metagenome (GOLD analysis project Ga0157363, IMG submission 111477) | Fungus gardens microbial communities from leaf cutter ant in Ribeirão Preto, State of São Paulo, Brazil - Atta sexdens ASBM1 | ecosystem: Host-associated > Fungi > Mycelium > Unclassified ...
AAAAGATGCAACATTAAAAGATTTTTCAATGTGTTCTAATGAAATAATTTCTTGAAGTGAGCCCCAAGAGCTCTAAGAAAACAATACTTTTTTTTAAAGTTTACCAAGTAAATAAAATCTCCTGATATTTTAATATGTATTTTGTTCTGCTTTGTAATTTTATTCATAGTAACTTACACCTGTCAATCCAATGAATAAAATGTCTAATATCAATTCATAAGTCACTTTAAGATATCTTTCAGAGTTCTTTATGAAATATCTTAAAGATGTTTCTTCAAAAACTCTTAAAGACTCTTATTTTAAAGTTCTCTTGTGAGTTGATTTTAAACATTGGAAAGCATTATTAGAAGCATTGTTAATTAACCCTTTTTACTACAACAGTCTTTCTTTCATATTGCTGTCAAATTGCTAGTAAATTGCTAGCAAATTTGCTTTATGTGCAATTAGTTTTCATCATGTTGACATGTGATTGTTCTAATCTATAAAACTTATAAGAGAGAAGAGGGAAATTATTTATCTCCGGCGTATAACTGTTTATGGTATATATTGCCGTCAATGTCATAAACAAAATTGGAGTTATCGCTTTCCTAAGAAAAGATGACAACTCAGATGACACAATTTGTATTTATTCAAATTTATAGCAACATGCGGGAAACTTGCTCTCTGAGTAAATAATCATACTTACAAAAAGCAATATATTCAATAATGTCTGGATTCGAAATTATAGCTGCTTTTTTAGAAAGTATTAATTATATAGCTCCGATCTTCTCTACTAATAAAATTTGCTTAAATATTATATCTGTCTAATAGACATCCATCGTGGATTTTTAGTCGATCATCTATTATATTAAAGATCTGTAATGGATATCTAACTGACTTTCGTTATGCAGATAGATGTCGCATGGAGCTATGAAAATCATGTGGACGTCGAATTGATGATGTGTTCTGTGTGGGTACATTTTGATCTTTTCTCAAATGTTCTCTGTTGATAAAGTCGTGACTCTGATACTTTTAATTCTAAATGGTTTAGAATAACCGGCCCCAATTCAAAATATGATTATGTTCCCGCTAAACATTATTGTGATTATCTGCAGAGCAAATTAATTCGCTTGATTTTGTTCAAAATTATTTATTATTTACGAAAACAGATAAATTAGTAATTTTTTGTTTTCTTATCTATGTCATCTTAAAATGCGAGAATAGTTCTTTATATTATTATTATAATTATGCGGAATATTAAATTCTGTAACTGGAGTAACGTGTAAACATGCATGTACATAATTTTTTAGTTTTTGACATTAAATTGAGAAATTTTGAGAAATTTTAGTAAAATTTCTTTTGTTCTTCAATTTATAATTACAAAGTCATAAATAAAGACTCGATGAAGAGTAATTGTTACACCAAATTCGTTTGTCTGATTCTTCAAAAAATTCAGATAAAGATATTTTCTATAAATATTTTGCACAACCAAGAATAGAGACAGTCTGTCAAGTAAGAGCTTTACTCACAGCTGATAGAAGGTATCGCCCTGAATTTTTCGTAAGTCGATAGAGGGAACTTTATTCTTGATCCACTGTCAAGAAAGATTCAGTTGTCGTTAAATTTTTGTAAGAGAAACACGTTAAACGCCATGAGTGTTAAATACGCTTCATGTTCCTTTATCCATCCGAAGGTTCAAAAATGTCGTAACCAGCGGCTGCTAAATATATAAGAAAGTCTAAAGTTCTTCGTACAGAAGTGAATGCAGATATATAATGTGGCAAAAATGTCGATGATTTTTTTAAAACGTGATTTAAAACGTGGTTCGGCAAAGTCGACAAAAAAGACGATAAAAAGTAATGAATCTGTTTTTGGGAAATCCTGGCTTAACACTGCGTCAAGGATAAGCAAAATTAAAGCAAAAAGATTTAGATATATCATACGAAACTATATCCGAATATCTCCGTGTCCATGATGTAAAATAGTGCAGAGGTGAAGAAATCTCTGTTGACTGAAAAACATGTGACAAAACGATTCGCTTTGGCACACGACAACTTTGATCGAGATTTTAACAATGTAATTTTCACTGACGATGTTCTATATGAGCATTGTACCTTCATGCGAATCTAGTTAACTTCCACCAATAAAATTGTCGAGCGAACCTGGAGTTATATGCAATAAAGGCATTTTTGGGGCTGCTTCTCAAAGTAAGGGTTCGGCATTTTGTACCTGTTTACTGACAATCTTAATGCCGAGAAAATGCTCGGAATCTACAAAAAGGTTTTGTTACTGTCTGCCAAACGTTAGTTCATCAACAAAAATGAAGACTGGATTCTGCAGGAGGACAACAATCTCAAACATCGCAGCAAGCTCTGTACCGAGTGAAAGGAACAATCAGGCATATTGTTATACTGAATTGGCCATTGCAATTGCCCGATGCAAATCTAATCGAAAATGTGTGGGCACACATTAAGCATGAACTTCGTGAAAAATGCACTTCCACTTTGAAGTAGCTATCTCACGAGATTCGTCGGATTTGGAACGCCTTATTTAGAATACATCATCAATTTAGTCGAAAGCATGCCTTGAAAATGTCAGGCAATTATTGACGTCGGTAGTGACTGGATGCATTATTAAAGAAGAATATCTTTGTTTCGATCGAGTAAAATTAATATATTTAAAAATTTTATTTAATGCATTTTTTATAAATAATTCGATCACACTCTTACTTGACAGACTGTCAAGTAAGAATGTGACATAAATATAAATTCAAATTGGATTATTGAAAAGACGTAAGAAGAAGTAGAAGATCTTGAACAAATTTGTAGATGCGAAAGAACTAGACCAAGTAAATCTAAAAAACGGAAAGAGGAAAAGCAACTAAGAATGAAATGGGAAAAGAAAAAAATTGATTTGTCCATTGTATATTCACCATTTGTATATTCTAAGTCCAAAATTGCATATCAATAGTAACGAAAATGTACCATTTGATTATCTTTATGAACTTTTTCCAAACTCTTGAGTAAAATATATTGTTGAAATGACAAATTTATATTCCACGCAAAAAACTGGAAAACGTCTTAATAATGTGAATAAAATGATTTTTTTAAGAATGCATATTATAATGGATATTATAAAATTACCTAGCGTTCAGGATTAGCATTCTGGAATTCGTCTTTTCGAATTAATATTATTGTTAATATTGTCTTAAAACAGGTTTATATCTATTCGCAGTTTATTGTACTTTATCGATAATATTTAACAAAAATAAAGAAGGTCGATTTTATTAAGTGTATCCGATTTTAAATTTTGTTTTAGAATTCTTTAACTTTTTGTGGTAACATTTTTGTAACATTGAATGAAGGTAACGCAATTATACATTGTATTCTTTATTTAATTTGGTATGAGATTTAAGCTTGGCGCCAGTTGATGATATCAAATTTTTTTACAAATGATCATTAGAATTAAGGAAATAACAAAGATGGTATCACTTGGATTTTATTTTTTAATTTGATAGAATTTAACTTGGTTAATTATAAAACTGTAGCATTTGGATTTTAATTTTTCATTTGGTACAATATTTTTTTTAAGGAATAATAATTTTTGATAGAGAATTAAAACTGCTTGAGTTGGAATAAGACCTTCAATAAGAATATCCTTGAAGAAGAATTAAAACTATCATTAATTGGCACTTAGATTTTATTCGAGAAACACGTATATTCTTAGCGCCTTTTTTTTTACCTTAGATCTGTTTTCTGTGACTAGTGTACACTTTTAAAATTTAAAATGAAATATGTATCTGATATTTATCGAAAGCAAGAAAGAGAATTCTAATTCAGTCTGGCAGGAACAGAAAACAGACCATTTTTTTAAGAAGGTAAATTTCTAACAATTATCAACATATAATTTCATTTTTATTCGACTTGTTTTTGTCAAATATTAAGTTATAATCAAATAAAGATCGAATAGATTGCTTTGTCATTATTTTCTAATTTAGTTAACAAATACCAGTATATAATTCTATTTTCGTTTCTTTTTATTAAATATTAATTATAAATAGAGATTGATGATGAATAAATCGTGAGAAAGTAACTTTTCGTTACTTTTCCGTTACTGTTTTAAAATCGACCATTCATAGCGGACAGGTCTAGGGGCTTTCTAGTCTCAAGCGCTATGAATGTGTCCAATCGTGCAAAATAACAATAAAAGAACCTGTAAAATTCGTTAGCAAAAAAGATGTAATCACGTTACCAAAAAAAAAAGTAATCGATAAAGTTAAAAATAAATTAAATTTTAAATATTGTTTAAATATTAGTTAAACATATATTTGAATATCATTTGATTATCATAAAATTGATATGATATTGAATATCATAAAATACTTAAAATTTATTAAGCGTTTTATGATCTGTTTACAGATTATAAAACTTATTGAAATAAATTTGAATATCCACGCTCAATTAATTACATTTAATAAAATGTTAGAGCAATAGCTAGTTATTAGTTGCTATATTTTAAAAATTCAAATCAAATGTTCCGACCTCAAATTAGTTTAAATTGATATGGCAATAATTAAATATCTTTACGTGACAAGACAGCTAACAGAATAACATAATTTGAATTCTAGAATTATTTTTGAATGAATTATTATACTTTTAAACTTTTTGCTGATTTATTTAAGTAATTATTTGCAGTTCTTGTCTTAACAAGTCTCCTTGAATAGCCAAAGCGTGAAACTTTTACCCAGCCATTATTATGCACATAGGGGGTATCATTCAAATTTTGATATATTTACAAGAAGTTCAAACCGTTTGGAACGACTTCAATCTCTTCTTTTCATTATATGCACATCTCTTCGATATAAGTTGCGACCGCACTCACAAGCATAGTGCAACTTTGTCGCGTCATAATTCGTGGTCATAATTCGCTACAATTTTCTCCAATAATCACAATTCTCTACTTAGAATCGGCAATGTCACATAATCTGACAAATTTCACTGGCACTTAATTCTCAATACCGAATATTGGGCGCCAGGTACGAGAGAGCCTCTCTTTCTCGGAATTAACTAAAAGATTTTACTGAATTACAAAGATCTCTACAGAATTACGAATTCGGGCAACTCTGATAACCGATTGCTCAGCCATGATATTGATGGAGGAAGTGGTTTGTGTTCGGAGAATCCCTTGGAGAACGAGCAGGGCGATACAGCAAAAAAATAGGTAGAATTCGTAACAAAGATAACAAAAGATAACAAATATATATTCTCTTACTCAAGGTGTCTCTTACTCAAGGTCATATATGTTGGATGTTAAGTTAGCGATCATGTATTATACAAATCGTTGAGAGGACGTAATTGCCCTTCTAAGCAGCTTCTCGAGGTATTAGATACAAGGATTTTTTACCTCGCTGGTACGAGCTCTAACTCTTTGGGTAACTGTATGAACGATTGATATCGTTTATTAGAGAGAGTAATTAGAATGCGACGGTCACAAAGATAATCGTGCCTAACGCGTAAATCATTCCGATTTCAAACTCAACCGCGTGAATAACGAGAACTATTTCAATGGAAAGTGATGAGATTCTAGAGCACGCGAGAATATTATCTGAGACCTAATACAATTCCGACATTCAAGTACGATACAAAACATAATGCAACAATACAAAATGACTTAGCTGTGGCCGCGGCGGACATGCATAAAATTGACTCGAAATTAACGGAATTTGTACGATATCAGTTGGGATGGCACAATCACGCGCTGCGCACCTGCTATAGCGACGTAGTTAATCGCTACAGTATCAGACTCAACCACACTAAACGATACATTTGCTGATTCGTGCGATCCCTCCGATCTAAAAATCGGCTTTATAGTACCGGACGCTGCGTTCGTCTCACGGAATCTTTCTTTAGCGACTCTTTCTCATTTGGGTTCGCCAATATATTCGGGCGATCCTGTGTCCTCGCACGTCTAGCTCCCGAACTCGCCACAGCAAATGCCCGAGGTTCTTTCAGAAACACGCAGGCACTGCAGGCCCTCATGGTAAGCCTTATTGCGCCTGATTGGTCGCGAGCCTTCTCGCGGATCCTGTGTGCCTTCGCGAGTCACTGTCGCATTGCGCGCCCTGTATCCTGCGCGTGAGATATGACTGGCATCTTTTGCAGCTGCTCGCAAGATTTTCCTTCGCATTATCCGAATGGAGGACCTCTTAGTACAAGATCCTACCGCGAGCACTTTGTGCACCTATCGCGTATGCAGATGAAATGGTAAAAAAGATTGAAGTTCATGTTGAGGGCAACATTAAATCGCAAGGGTATCTAAACAAAGTGGTCAGGAAATGGTCAATTAAGACGTTTTTGATTTAAAAAATTTTGAAAAAATGACTTATTGCTTATATTCATAAAAGGGCTACCGTTGGAAAAGGGAGGATCTGTAAATTACGAAAATGATAGGATGCCACCTTTAAAGTTGTCATAACCTTCTGGCAGCCAGGATAAAGAGAATGAATAAACGGTTGAACGTATATAATGAATACTCGCATGCACACGTTCAATCATCAGTTGCTGCACCCTTGTTCATAGCTCGGAGCCGCGCTCAGTTCCTTCTATCTTGAACTTACTTTCGTCGGCCGGAGCGGTTTTTTAAATCGATTACGGGGATTATGGGGGGGGGGGTTAAGTTAATAAGGATTATGCCATTAGTAACAGAAAAATGATAATGATAAAGTATTCTTGATTTTAATAATTTCTTTTTAATTTTCGTTTTTTTCGTAGCTAATACTAGTAGTAATATACTTATTTTTATTTTTCTCTGTACTAGATTACCTTTTTGCTGCATTTTTACTGATGCATATTTTTTTGAAATAATTTTTTATTGTCAGGGCGATTAAAGAATTTTATCATTTCACTAAATGTTTTCCATGTTGTATGGTCAGTTAACTTCAAAAGTTTGTTTAGAAAAGATCAATCAGTAATAAAAGTATATAATCATTTTGTTTATGTCTCGATTTTTTTGACGTTAATGATACTAATGTAGCGTAATTATCTCTAATTAATATAGGAACTATCGCGTCATCAAACATGAGTGAATTATAAAAGTTACAGGTTTTGTTGAACTTTTTGAGTCTTTTGTCTTCCCAGGGGATAATTTTGGTGCATAAGCGACGTACCCATATTTATCATATTTTCTAGAAGCTTTTTCTATCAGTATAGACAGGCTCGCGAAAATGTTTTTTTTTTCTGTTTTTTTCATTCCTCCTATAATCGACACTACTTTTCGAATTATAAAGCTTGAAGGTTACAGTACCGCCGGCATTAACATTACGAGAAGTGTTCGACGGACTAAAATCTTTTGAATTTGTTCAAGATCAAGGTTATTGGAGATTGTTTCTCTTATTTTCATTTTTTATAAAAATGAATTTTTAGTTCAAAAATGAAAATAAGAGAAATAATCTTCAATGACCTTGATTTTAATGAATATTATCCAAGACATGATTTTGAACAACATTCAAAAGATTTTAGCCATTGGTCGGATACCTTTCGTAATACTAATGTCGGCGGTAGTGTAACTTTCAAGTCCTATAACTCAAAAAGTGCTTTATGAAAAATAACTTTACTGTAGGGTTTGAAAAGTTCTTGACATCAACTATTAGAGTCTGGAATCAAAAATAGGATATGCCATTTAAAAAAATCGATGTGACTTTGATCCGACCTTGCGATGCCATCTAAAATCACACTGATCAGATCATTTAAAATCCTACAACTTTTTTTTGTAGGAAACATTTCCTTCGGAAATGCTTAGTTTTCAAGATATTTCATCAGTCCGGAACTTTTTACTCACCCTATATAATTTATTCAATATTGTTTCAACGTTGCAGCAATATTAACAATCAATGTAGAAGAATCAATATAGGTACATTTTTAAAACATTGACACTTTAATATTCAATATTGCAACATTCTTTCAACATTCTGTGATATATGGGCGTCATAACACACATGAAGTCCGAAGTGCGATCGCATACATCGCGACATTTCTTTGTATGTCACGATGACAGTTCGATTGCTGCTTGCCGCCATATCCTCTCCATTTACCGTAAAATGCTCTAAACAAACTGAAATGGCATTACTGCCGCGTGGCGCGCACTTTCCACGCAAAGCGAGGTTCACTCTATTTTCGCGTGGAAAATCGCACCTTGACAGAGGGAGAGACGTGATGAAAGTCACTTCACATGAGAAGTTGAAGTAAAAGTCGTTTTGCATGGAAAGTTGTATTCCTTGAATTCGTCATCTCATATCTCTCTCCGTGTTTAAAATTATCTGACTCTTTATGTAAAGTAGGGGAATAATTCCTAACTTTAACTGTTAATAATATTTTAATGAATAACGAGCGACAGTTAAAATCTGTTGGAGGTTATTCATGATCTTGACTAAGTCAAAATCAAGGTCATTAGGGCTGAATTCCCTAATCGGTGGTACTTTTACTATTTTGTTTATTCACATAATCATTTAGTCAGAAATATGCTTCATTTGTGAAGGTAATCAATTTTTTATCAAGTTTTCGATCCTCAAACGTTGCATTTATTGTTTTGCAAAATTTTACACGTCATAGCGCGTTCAGTTAGCAATTGTTATTTTATATGAATTCATTTTTAGAAAATGTTTTAAAATTCTGTGTAACGTTGTTTTTGATATTTCAAAAACTTGGATAGCTTTTCGAATGGAAACATCTGAATTCTGTTCAAAATAATTATTAATTTTTTCAATATTTTCTTTGTAGTTACAGACATAGAAGAATCTGGCAGATCGTATCTATGGTCCTGAATATTTACATACTGCATAAAATTATCGATAATTCTGCTAAAAACAAAAAATATTTTAATAAAGATTTATTGCCAAAAATAGAAAGACGTAACATATAGGTTTAAATAAATAATGACTTCTAATCTCTTCAATCTGATATTGCTTGTAACTTTGTGTTCTATATTTAATACGAAACCCTCTATAAGTGTATTTTTTATGTATTTTTCTTCTCGAATAGAAGCACTTGATAAATCTTTTCTTCCGTTGACAGATTCATTTTAATGCACACAGGCCTGCTTCTATCATAGCAAAAATAAAACTGCATACCCTCAGATAGATGATGATTAAGGAGCTATATCACTTTAAACCCTTAAAAAGAAGGCTATCTTTGAGAATTTTTTTTGTGTAAAAAGAATAAAATAAATTAAAAATGTATAAAAAGGCATTCATTATACATGTATTGAAATATACAAATTAAAAAAAAATTTGTTTTAAAGAAAATGACAACACTGCGATTGATTAAAGTAGGTTGGTTTTCAGCGAATGCCTGATCGGCGTACAAGATTATTACGAAACTAAAAAAAATAAATGACATATGGGCAATTGGGAATTAGCACAATGTACGGTGCGTAATTAGCTATGAAAAAACTTAATCTTACATAAAATTGAAAAAAATGTATATATTTCGCCTAGTATTCTAGCCTTCTTCAGCAAATATAGAATCTTAATGACGATCCATGTAGTTGAACAAATGAATTATTACACTAAGTAAATAAGTAAAGTTAATTACGGCCGAAATTATTGCAATAATCATTCCTTCCATTAAAGAGTCTCATCAGTTGCAATGTTGGATGGTTATAATTAACTAAAACATTTAACAATAAACTTAATGAATTAGATGAGAAATTTAATTGAGACAGCTAGGACTTGTCCCACAATGATGTGAACTTCTAAACATAATTTCGATCAAGACGTTAATGATGTCGTATAAATGAAATGTGGTCACTGAGCAAAAAAATATAAGAATAGCATAAAAATGTAAAAAATGGTGTTTCACACCACTGTGTCCGAATTATTGAAATAATTTAGTATCGAGGAATATACAATTCACTGTGAATATTGAAATTCAACTGGCTCGCGTGATATGTTTCTCCATTAAAGTCAATGAAGTCGCAAATAAAATATTATAAACAATAGTCAATGTAATGAGTTATTGTAAGTGTAGATGATTTGGGATAAGTGTAGGTGACTTGGGACAGCAAGTATTTTTGTTATATTCAATCATAGAATCTATCCACGAGTCTCTAAAGATCTAGATAATTTATCCCAAATCATCTACATTTATGGTATAGTATATGCAAGCTATATTTTGTTAATACGTTATAGTCTGTTATAAATTGTTAAGGAGGACGTTAAGGAGTTAATGAGTTTCATCTAAAAATTCTGTCCATTTGGCGATTAATGTTGTTCTTTTGTCTTTTGATACATATATATATTTATCATCTCAAACATTAATCTTTTGTGGTTGCGTTCAGTATCCAAAATATTCACTTCTTGCCAATTGAAATCATAACCGTGTTGCAACTTATGTTCGATTATAATCGAAACCATAGACGGATATAGTTCTTATGTTCCGAGATTCTAGTTTTCAGTTGTCTGCACGTCTGTCAAACATAAGTTGCATCATGGTCATTGCATGAAATTTTGTTAACATTTTTTTTGGATGACGTAGGAAGAGGATCCTTATGGGTTTCAATTATCTCCTAAAGTTTGTTGACACGAAAAAAAAATGGGAGTCTAAATCTTTAGTGGTTTTAGATTTATCTGAGATGTTGTTGATATATGGTATGGTAAACCACAATTTTTTTGTAATCATTTCTATTGAAGTATTTTTATCATAGAAATAATAGGTAGAAATTTTTTTATTGTTGATCAAACTTTTGATTCTATTATTGATTGTGTCAAATATAAGTGAATAATTCATTATTTCAAAAGAAAATTAACAATAAATTCTAAATTTTTCTGGTGAAACATAGGGTGTGAAATGAAGAAAGCCCTGTCAAACTCAATATTTAATTTTTATCACTCGAGGCTACAATTTATCCTAGAAGTAGCAATAATAGAACTAATTTAGACATTACCATTATCAATTTTAACAGCAAAATTTTGATTGATACTTGATAGAAACTTACATTTTCGGGAAGATATCTTAATTTCTTGTTTCAGCACCCTCTAAGTACAAAGAGAGGTACAATTATTAATAGATAGGGCTTTTCTCATTTCACATCTTATGTTCCATCAGAAAAATTGAGATTTATTGTTAACATTCTTTTGGATAATGATTACTAGAATCCGATCGAAATTTCGATTTCGGCCGAAATTAAGAGAAAATTTCGATGGAAAAAC
>Ga0157363_1006246_pt1 | contig 11181 bp, 5 predicted proteins | sample AttsexASBM1_FD_111477 | JGI IMG/M metagenome (GOLD analysis project Ga0157363, IMG submission 111477) | Fungus gardens microbial communities from leaf cutter ant in Ribeirão Preto, State of São Paulo, Brazil - Atta sexdens ASBM1 | ecosystem: Host-associated > Fungi > Mycelium > Unclassified ...
ATGCGGGCCAAGGCAGTAAAAACTTCGTTTCCTCACGTTCCAAATTATGTGTTTCGTAATGGCGTTTTCACGAGTTCACCGCGCACAAGGAAAAAAGCGAGCGCAACTGCGACGGCGTAGTAAAAAAATCGTTATCTCTATACGTATATCCATCATGATTTTTTTGTCTCGATATGATCACCGACACAAGCGTAGCTACGATCGTGTGTGGGGGCGGATGGATGCACGCACGCATACACGCGCGATCGGTATCCACTGACGATTGGTCCTCCTAACATATCGGCTAGGCGACCTACTGTACGTGCCCCGATTCCCCTCTCAAGGTGAATGACGAGCAATGAGTTATCGGACTTCGAGCTCAGGCATTTCTTCGCTCTGTTAGACGCTTTTGCCGCATTACCTGCGCGCGTGCGCGCGCGACTTCTAATCCGCGACACACTTATGCCCGTATATTATTCATCGACCGCTCGAATACACAGTCATATCGCAAAGCAAATTGAGAAATCATGGCGAAAAATCGAAAAATCGACAAAAGAGCGATATTTTTTTCCTCGTGTTTTCTTCTAATATCTATTATTATCTCTTAATATCTATTATTATCGATTATGATCGTACCGTTTCATAGTCGATAAAGCTAACATTCCAATTTTTTTTATAAATCTTAAAGAGATTTAAAACTAGAAAAAATAAAGAAATTCTTTTAAAAGATATATAAATAAAATGTCATACACGAAAGAAATCTTCCGTAATATTTCTTTCAAGCTTTTAATTAGTATCGTCTTCTATGAAATTCCATAAGATAAATTATAGTCTTTATATAGTAATTAAAATTTTTTAAAAACTCGAGAAGCATAGATCATATTGTAATTTGAAGGTAATATTTAATTGAATCGGGGTATGCAGGTCATATTCACGACTTGTTTGTGTACGAGCTAATTATTCTCAGCGACGTACAGTCAAATCAACGATGTTAAGGCTACTGATATGGATAATTGTCTTATACTGCATGCGACGTTCATGCCTGTTCGTTCCTTAATATGTAATCATGTAATAATGTCTATTAATACAAATCTAACGAAATGTCAAATTTTTGTGTAACGATTAAAAAAGTAAAAATAAATTGAATTTAAACATAAAGGCAATCGATATTTTAATTGTTAAAAAAAAAACGGAAATGTCGAAACAAGTTTATTCAACTAATAAAAGTAGAATCTTGATAAGAAAATTACATGAAACATGTAATTTACTAAAATCTGATCAATCCAATTAATTAGTGAATTAGTGTTTACAGACATATTAAAATATGTGCAATTTTAAAATATTTCATCAGCAAAGACATCTCGGAATTTCTTTAATTTAAAAATTTATATTATACTATACTTTAATTTAAAACTAATTTATATTATACTTTGGTGCATTTAGTAATATTAGTGTAATATTATCGATTTTTTATTATAATGGTACATATTCTTCAAATATTGTAGTTGTTTTTTTTTCACGATTCTCTACAATAAGCATCATTATTTGGCATAATTAAGAAGTCGCGATGAAAAGGAAAGCGATGTACCGTGTATAAATATATAAATGTGAGACAAGGTACGCGCGGAGATGATAGCTGAACGACAGTATGACGACACCCGCCATTTCTCTCGGATAGTATGCAGATCTATTTTTGAGTGGTGGTTAAAATAGCTGAGCTTAAACTTCTGCTAGACACTGTCGGAGTTACCACGTTGAAAAGGAATTAGGTCAGACTTGAACGAAATAAGTATCAGCAGAGTAATTTCAGATAGCGCTGATAGATAACAAAAAATATGTGAAATCGATTATTAATGACAATCTCGATAACTCTTATCTACCGTAGGAAAGGTACAGGTACTTATCCAGAAATGATGTCTTAAGGGTAATGATTATGTATTTTTAAATAAGAATATTTGTATCTTTTTTTCACGCTCTATTACCATTATTTTTGGTAATTTGATAATTATGATAAAGCAAACATTTTCGTTTTTTAATAATTTCAAATGCAATCAAAATAAAAAGTTATATTCTATGTATATATTTAATAGCTTCAAAGAATATAATTTTTGAATAATTTAATAAAGACAACACTTTGTGAATTAATTTCGACTCTCTTTATTTAACTGTTATTTTGCAATCCGTAAAATTGTAACGGAAAATTACTATCTCGAATGGAATGTAAAAAGATCTGTCACAAAGAGCAATAAATAAAAGTGATAACGATAAATAAATTTTATCCAATAAGAATATATCAACAGTATTTCGTAACAATCCTGTATTAAATTTATTTAAATTAAGCTTCATAGTCATTTGAAATCAGAATAATATTAACGAGATTATTTATTCATTTGTTAACTATATCACAAAATATATATAATTCTAGCTTTAAGATCAATATCGTATTAAATTTAATATAACATCATTGTACGCCGGACGTGAAAATGGAACGAAGGTATGGAAAAATATATAATCGAGGAAAACGCTGACCTGTATTTTCATCGCACGCCATTCATTCTATTATCTATTCCTTTTCTATTTCTATACATACTCGCTATTCAATGATGGCACATGTGCAGAACGTGTACATGTGTAACGTGTTACGGAGATTATACCGAAAAGTGAAAGACTCTCAGAACACTTTCGATATATGGCTTCGACCTGTAAGTTTCCTTAGCACCTAGCGTACGTGAGATATCGTTATCACATGGCTAGATATGCGAAATGACGAGAATGCCGCGCGGTGAGAGATAACCCGGATTCTACCACGTAAAATTCCCTCGTGGACGGAAAACGCAAGCCATAAATGCCATTGCGGCATCTAGTATTAAAGATTCTATTATTAAAGTTTGACCACAAAGAATTTTGTGAAAATCCTTCGTTTATAATTCCTTCTGTATATATAATTCTGTATATATAATTCTGTATATATAATTTTTTCTTTCTGTACAGTATACATATACATATACATATACATATACATATACATATACTACTTACTCTAACTTATACTGTCTTACTCTATAATCTCTATTAATTAAAGTTAGGAGTGAAAGTATATAAGTTACAGTGAGATAGTACAAGTTAGAATAAGATAGTACATACATAGGGGAAAAATTTATATATATATATATATATATATATATATATATTTTTCTCTCGTAGGATTATAAAAAAATTGCTTGTGATTAGACACTATTACATCCAGAGAAAAGTTATGTTTAGATCGAAGAAATCATTTCTTGATTTTTTTTTTAAGTTATTCATTTAAAATGAAAATACCGAGAAAAATATCTGTGAGGAAAATAAAAATTTACTTAATTTAAAAAAATAATACTTAATAATAGTTTAATAATTTTTTTTTTGAGAGCATGGATAATAATATCAAATTACGTAAATAACATACAAAATAGTAACAACAATATAAATGTATATAAAGATAAATGATGTTCAAATCAAAGAAACTATTCTTTAACCATATAGTAATGCACAAATTTCTTTAATTCAAACAAATTTTTTTTTAATTGAAGAAACTTTTCCTGAGTGTATGCCAGATTTACATAGAATGCAAAACGCAGGTCGCAGGTCGCAAAATTAGACGCATGTGATGTATTTCAGGTAATAAGACGTAGAACGCAGGACGCACTGAAATTAGATAAACTTTAACTTTCGCGTCTTGCGTTCTGCGTAAGCGAAAATACGTCACGCGTTTTGCGTCCTATGTAAATCCGACTAGGGTCTCTACGGCGGCATGTTATGTACATTTACGACCTAGGTCCGGTACGACATTATCGCGTCGTTAAAAACGACGATGTCACGGCTACATGCAACTACCGAAACAGCCGTTGTGCCGGCTAAATTTAAATGCACAAAGTCTCTCTCTCTCTCTCTCTCTCTCTCTCTCGTTCTCGAGGAGCAGTTGCATAACCTGAGGTGACACGAATGCATGCGGTACGATATCGTGGCGTATCAAAAGAACGCGAAACTGCGGAAGTAGAAGCATAGCGCGTTACCTTCCACAACGGCCTAAGAGACCGCATGATTGCCGGCGCAGTTTTACAAGCGAGTACCTTTGGCTATACTACCTGCTTCAACCGCGATCGATAACGTGATGCCACTCGGCTGTGAAAAAAAGTCGAGGCAACGAGTCCGTGCCATCGGTGCCCGCGAGTCGAGTAAAACAACAAACGGCGGTCATCCAGAGTTCCCCTTCTTTTACCCGTGATCTGTGCAACCAATCGAATAGCGTAGAGAAAAGAACGCAATCTAGCTGACGGCTGTGTGAGCGTAATTATCAGCACGTCACTAATAACGTGATATTTTTATACGAAAACGAATTGCTAATTTACTCGATAATGATAACATCAGCGGTGTTGATTTTACTTATCCATTAACCAATCAGAGGTGATTTTTCACATAGATAAGGTAGAAAATCGGTTAGTTAAAAATCCCTCTCGGAAAACCTGGCATTCAACCAAATAGTGCTATTCGTCTTCACAAAAGTGCTTCATTCTAAAAGCGTGATTCATTCCGGAGATAAATAAATCGAAGTGTTCGATGCGGCAATGCTCCAGTTTACTTGTTTGGAACTTGAGGATCAATTTTAAAGTTGCAAAAATCAAATATCCCACTAATTAAATTAAATCTCAACTCTCGCATTCATTTCCTAAAGTTGTGTAGAAAAGTGGGTTAGATCAGCATAACTTCTACGCGCTAGCCCAGCTTCATGTAGCTAAATTTCATGTAGGATGGTATTCATCTGGAATCTTATATTTAAGATTGTCTTAAGACAATCCACAAGCTATCAGGGCTAATATTAACATCTTAAGATGTTACTTACGATGATCTTGGATAAAAACCGAAAGAACTATAAATAGGATAGCATTCAACAATTTCACTTGGGTGCATTCAAATATTATTTGATTCTTGTTTAATATTCGATATTTTTACAAAACAAAAAAGGGTAAAATGATATCTGAATATAATCGACTGAAGTTTCTGAACACGACTTAACCGCAAAATTTCAAGAAAGAATTGGAAGACTCACTTGCTGAAACGGTGGCAGCTGCAGCAGATCCCTCTCCTCGGCGGCGGTTACCTCGAAGGTTGGTGCTGGTTGAGGTGGATATATGTTACCCTTGCCGGGATACGACGTGCTTCGACGGAACTTGACCGGACTGATACAGGAGGGATGCGCCGCTGCCGGACCTGGATGGCCCGGGAACGTCGGACTCGGCTTGCGACCCTGCAGTCCGGCTGCGGCCGCAACCGCTGCGGCGGCGTGTAAAGACGAGTGCAGCGGTGGTATATTAGGTACTGATCTACCGCGGTTCCACGGAGAAAGGCCCGGACTGGCGACTGCGGCAGCGGCCGCTTGCGGGCCCGCACCCCATTGTTGCGGAGCCTGCGGTCCGCCTGACCACGCGGCATATCCCTTGCCAGGCAGATAGACGCTTGGGTGTGACGTCGGCGGAGGTTGTTGCTGCTGCTGTTGATGCTGCTGTTGTTGTTGTTGTTGCTGCTGTTGCTGTTGCTGCTGTTGCGCGGACGACACCTGCAGACCGCCGTGTCTAGTGCCGGTGGGCGCACCCGCGTTACCGTGCTGTTGTTGCTGCTGCGGAAAATTGTGACTAGCCGTAATGGCACGTCGTGTGCCGGTCGAAACCGCGGCGGCGGCACCGGTGCTGGTGAAAAGACCCGCAGGTCCACCGGCTGGGAAATTCTGAAAGGCAGCGATCGAACCATTGACTGGTAACGCGGTGTGCAGACCGCCGTCATCGGGCGCGGACCAGAGGCTGGGTACACGGCCACCGGGATCAGCGAAGCCCTGCAAAGCTGATGTCGTGCTACATGTGATGTCTTTCTCTGTCGACGAGGGCGTCGTCGGGGTAATTGCGATGTTCTCCGCCTCGATTACGTCCTTCGATTTGTCCTGTCCAGCCACGGTGTCGAGACCACCGCTCGGTGAGAGCGGAGCGGGCTTGCCGGTAGTTTGCTTTTCGATCAGTAGATCGTCCTGCATCGTGGATGTCGTTATGATGACGGCGGCGCTGCTGATGTTGCTTGTGGTCGTACTAGGTTTCGGGCTGGTCAGGGTACTCGAGAAGAGGCTCGTCGCGCTGTAATCCCCCATAAATCACCGCGGAGCTTGCAATCGCCGAGCGTTTTTGCAACGTTGATGACTGTCGCGATAACCAGCACTCACCAGCTAGGCCCCTTTGGAAACTTGCTCCTCGTCTCCCACGGGCCTCGTTTATACGCGGCTCGAGGGTGTCGTTGTTGTCGAACGAAAGAGGACCACTCGCGATCGCGTCCTCCACGTAACTCGCCGTCGTAACTCACAACTCCTATTCGACACGAGCGTGTAAGACAAACTATCGATCCACGGCCGCACGCGTAAAAACACCCACGGAGAGGAGCTTCGGAAACCGAAAGACTGTGATCCTCCTTATCACGTTGACAACTTCCTCGTTCTTTCGCTCTTTGCTTCCGCTGTTCTCTCTTTCTTTCTTTAACTTTTACTCTTTCTTGATTTCTCACCTTCTATATCATGCTTCGATCTATTTTTTTCGAACTCAAGGCATGTATATAATCTCGTTTTCGTTTCTCCCTCGTCCTCCGATTGCTCCACTCGCTCTTCAGGAAACGTTTCTCTAGATCCCACTGATGCCGTGTCGCCCCGGTACGATTCGGCAGCGACCCTGTCTCCGTGGCATCCTCTTGGTTGTCGGGGAGCCAAGCTCACTCGGTGACGCGCGTTGTCATTGTCGTCGCGACGCTTCTACGCGAAGCGCTGCTCGTTCGAAACTGCCTCCTTCCTAGCTTCCTCTTGCCTCCCCCGCGTTCGATCGCTCGCTCGCCCCGAATACCACTCTCGTTTGTCGTGTGCGCGTTTCGTTCGCGGGCTATCCCCTGGCGAACATAATTTCGATCCACTCGGCGGGGATACACACTGCTGGACCACTTGGAATCCTCCCAAATACGCAGCGCAGCGCGCGCGACCTTTTGCTTGCCACTATCACACACACGCGACTACGGATACGAGGTCGCTCCGCGGATCGTATCGCGGAGGTGGAGGCGGAGGCGGAGGCGTTAGAGGACGGGAGGGAAGAGGGCGGGAGGGAAGAACGTGTATATAGTGTATACGCGATACGTTTCACCACCCCGTTTCACGGCCCCACGAAGCGAAACCGATTCACGTCTTTCGCGTGGCGATCGCCAGCGACTTCGCGGTTGTCACACTCGACTCGCAGTTTTCCCCCGGGTGGCGCGGCGGGGCGGCGTGGGCGAGTGAAGGAAGGTGGCTGATTTCGAGGACGATTCGAGATAGGATTCGCACTCGCGGAACTGACAATCGTCGTGCGCTACTCCCTCGACGATGTGTCGCCGTTGCCGATCGCCGCCGATTGTTTCGCGTATCCGCGTCGCGGCGAATCGTCTGTCGCACGCGCGCGATCGATCGATCACCGATAAGCTCCGTTTTACGTACGTGAGGTACGCTGACGCTCAGCACGGACGGAGCTCGTCGATGTGGTTTATTGCACACGCGCGCGCACACCGTGAGCCTCGCGTGGACACTGTGACGAATGTGACGATACGCGGACTACGCGGAGCGCGCGGCGAGCTCGCGCCCGAAAGGGACGTAACGTGTGTCGTATGCGGGGGGGTCAGGTCAGGGTTATTACCACTGCATCGCGCTCGCGACGTGGTCTCAGGTCTCTCCACCCGGACGATAATCGGAGCGGAACGGAACGGAGCGGATTCGCACACTGCGCGGTAATCGCGGCTCGTGCGCGGCGCGGTAACCTGAGGGGCCAGCTCTCTTCCACACCTCCGCTGACGATCTCCCCGCCTACACGCGGTATCGTGCACCACCTCTGACCGCACACGTACGTCGGTCTCTCCCACCTCTCTAGCTCTTCTACGAGGTACGACGGTCTATCGTTGCCTCCTCCCGGTCAGCTCGCATATTTTCCCTATTTTCCCTCGGCGCGGCACTTGTATGTTTCACCGTTGTCTATCTAGTAGTCTCTGCGTTTCCTCCGTCGCGCGTACGCCCTCGCGCCTCCGTCGACCACGCTCGAGCTCGAACGGAACGGAAGAGCGACAGAGGAGGGCTGGTGGAGGTGCAAGGAGGAGGAGAAGGAGGAAGAGGAAAAGGAGGAGGCCCGGAAAACTCCAGCCAGCAGAGTGCGTTTTGACGACGCGACTTTCTGGTCTCTCCTCTGCTGCTGCTGTTGCTGATCCTGCTGCTGCTGCTGCTGTTGCTGTTGCTGCTGCTTCTGCTGCTGCGTCGACGTCGTCGTCGTCGTCGTCGTCGTGTATGCTTCTCGCGCGCGCGCGCGCCGCAGCAGTGCGATTCGTGCGTCGTGCCGACTTTTGGAGCACTGCGGCCGCGCCGCGGGTCGGGGCATGCCACAGCCCGTTTGGATATAAGTATCGTCGTGCAGCGCGTGAAGCCGTGCGCACTCGACGATCTTCGTCCGGCAGTCAGTCGTGCCGTGTACGTCTCACCGTACTTCGACGTTGATCGTCCTCCTCCTCGTGGACGTTGTCGTCGTCGTCAACGTCGTCTACGTCGTCGTCATCATCACCGCCGCTCACGCAGGCGCCCTGACGTCGACGTCGCCATCACGGCCGTACCGGAACCACCACCGCGACGCCTGCCTCCCTCCACAACCGTCTCCATGCCGCTACCACCCTCTTCGCAACCCTCTAGTTATATATAGGGTGTCTTGAAATCGTGTCTTTTGAATGTTGTTTTAGCTGTAAAGTCTATGATGGAAAGATAGATGAATTTTTATCAATTAGATTTAGGGAGAGTTGTGATAGGAAAATTATACAATTATAATTTCAAATAATACGATCAAATAGAAAACGAAAAAGAATAGGGCAAATTTTACTTTGGAATGAAATTTTTTGTTAATAATATTATAAGCAATAATCAATAATAAGAACTAATTACTGAACAAAAATGTTTTCAGAAATGCTGAAAATATAAAAAAAAAATCAAAATTATGCAAAAAAATTATGTAGATATTTAATCTTAATCAGTATTCGCGGGTTTAGTGAACTAAACATTTTCTTTAATTACATTACGACAAATTGTTTATAACAAACATTTCATAATCTTACATAATTTAAAATTAAATCATCTTATTTCTCGGATTTTGATCTTCAAAATAAAAAATCATTTAGTTTCGTTAATTTTAAATAAAATTAAATATCAATAAAATTAAAGAAATTTCGGAGTGAATACCGATTAGAGTTAATCGAATTTTTAAGATTTATAAAAAATCAAGTTTCTTTTTCTTTTTTATTTTTGAAATATATAAATAAACGATAAATAGAAACTTTATTTTTTAATTAATTTTAGAATTTTCTTGAAAAATTGAGTTTAAGATTTATCAAAATATTCGATTGAAGGCAAATGTGAATGACAATCTCACAAAGTTTTCATAAAAATAAGAATCAGATTTTGATATGATTTCCTTTTATACATTCTGCGATAAAAAAATCATCACTAGAATTGAACATTTAAAAAAATAATTTAATAAAATATGATTTTTCTATAAAATTCCTTAACTCTGTCTTCAAATTTTAATTGAATCTTCTCAAATTTTCTGGAGCTTTTTGAGAGAGAATTTTCGGAAGAAGAGTATTATTGCTGTATAAAAGAAATCGAAAATCCTGATGTATCCTCGAGGATTCGAAATTGTCTCAATAATCGACGCAAGTGTCACGAGGCAGCAGCGGTAGCTTGATAAGCGCCGCGCTCGATAAAAGCCGAGAGAGTCGGTTTCGGTTTACGTACAATGGGACAGAGAGAGGAAAAAAGAGAGCTGAAGCGAGGTACAGCTTCCGTATGGTGTCCGGGGGATTAGAAACGGCGCGTAAATAAAAATATCACAACGGGGGCGATTTATAGCGGTGGATAACGAGGAGATCGCGCGCGCGCATTCTCGTTGGAAGAGGAAGCGAGTGTACGCGCATGCGCGCTTACTATGATGGTGAAGCACAGGCTGCGTCTGTAATTGCACGCGGAATCTTGCATGCCTTCTCTATGTAGAAGTACTGTCTTGCGGGGAAGAGACGGCGGCGACGCGCTGCCTCCGTCGCAGGTTAGCCGTAAATCTCTCATGATTAGCCACGGGATGCGAATTACTGACCGTCAACGACAGCATAGATCAAGACGCGGCCTACATTGTTCATAAATGCATGTTCCCGCGCTTTGATTTGCGTAAAGCTCATTCTACAAATTAGTCAAATATTCTCTTCATATTCGATGTGATTGGTCAATTCTTACAACCACAACTATTTATAACTTATGCTTACACAATTGTAGAATAAATTTAATAAGACATACGGAATATTTTCATCCGCGATGCGGCGTTACCGTCGAGAACGAGAATAATCTAATCATTTTGATGGATTCTTTCTTGATATCATCGATAAGGGACGATGATAAAATCTTGGATTTAATCTCTTTGCGATTAGTGCGATCGTTATTTTTCTTTCTTTATTTTTTTTTATGTAAGTACGTATTATGTTTAAGTTATTTGGATTTCGTAAGAACTAGATGGAACAATCGTAAGACTCATTTAACTCTATATAACATTAATATATATCATTAACTCTATATAAAAATACAAAAATAATATTAAAGTAAAAGGAAAAATTAAAGATAATTATTATTTAAGACTCGATCCATTCACCACGGATTTTTAGAGTGATGACATCAGAAGTAAAAAAAATGCATAATGAAAATTCTTGCAAAATATATTAAAATAGAAATATATTCTTTAATATTTTTTAATATATTCTTTATATATTTTTAAATATATTTTTCGATATATTTTTAAATATTTCTTTTAAATATATTTTTCTATATACTCTCACGCGCAAAAAAAACTGAAATACTAAATTTTTGCACAAATTTTTAATTTTTAAGTTTTCAAATAGCAATAACTCAGTGAAAAATCATCGTAACGAAATGTTTAAAAAAGCCTTTTAAAGCTTGAAATCTCTACTTTCCAGATCGGTACTTAAAAAAATGGTCGTACTGATATTATATGTGAAGTTACACAAACATAAACGAAAATGCATAAATTTTCAAAATTTTTTACGAAATTTGTGAAGCTCCATAGCGCTAATTAAAAATTG